>OHAT01000010.1_pt1 | contig 222474 bp, 228 predicted proteins | sample 1577141 | NCBI WGS metagenome assembly OHAT01 (sample SAMEA3541578, study PRJEB24748) | human gut metagenome | biome: human gut; feature: human-associated habitat; material: faeces | place: China | collected 2012 | reverse complement strand
CTGCCTGAGGGGGGCCCATGGAAACAACTGTTACTGTGCCGCCCAGCTGTTCTTTCAGCTGCAGAGCTGCTTCGATACCTGTTTTGTCATCGTGGTTGATAATAGAAGGAACACCATCACGGATCAGTGTGCCTGTCTTAGGATCGATTTTAACTTCTACTGTATCGGGTACCTGTTTAATACATACAACGATTTTCATTATAGTTTGTTCTCCTTCCAAATTTTAGTAATAAGCTTTTTCAAAATGAACTCTTAACTCTCAAATCAAACCTTCATGGAGCCAGCAACGATCATTCTCATAGCTTCGTTTGTACCTTCGTAGATTTCTGTAATCTTAGCGTCTCTCATAGCTCTTTCTACGGGGTACTCACGGCAGTAACCGTAGCCACCGAACAGCTGTACAGCCATTCTTGTTACTTCGTTTGCAGTTTCGGAAGCAAACATTTTGCACATTGCAGCGTAAGGAGCGTAGTTGCCATGCAGATCCTTTTCTGTAGCTGCTCTCCATACCATCAGTCTAGCAGCATCTGTCTTTGTCTGCATTTCAGCCAGTTTGAACTGTGTGTTCTGGTATTTGCCGATGGGTTTGCCACCCTGTTTTCTTTCCTTAACATATTTCAGTGTTTCGTCAATAGCGCCCTGAGCGATACCTACGGACTGAGCACCGATACCGATACGACCGCCGCCCAGTGCTGTCATAGCAATCTTGTAGCCCTGGCCTTCTTTGCCCAGCAGGTTTTCAGCGGGAACCTTAACGTTTTCATAAATAACTTCGCAGTTGGATGCTGCTCTGATACCCATACGTTCGATGTTGGGACCAACGGACAGACCTTCAAATTCTCTTTCTACGATGAAAGCAGACATACCTTTAGGACCTTTGGATTTATCTGTCAGAGCGAATACGATGAATGTATCAGCGAAACCGGAGTTTGTTGTGAACATCTTTGTACCGTTCAGAACATAGTACTTGCCGTCTTCTGTCTTGTCAGCTGTTGTCTTAACGCCTGCAGCATCTGTACCAGCGCCGGGCTCTGTCAGACCGAAGCAGCCGATTTTGGAACCATCAACCAGAGGTCTCAGATATTTCTGTTTCTGTTCTTCTGTACCAAACTCATTGATGCAAGGGCAGCAAAGAGATGTATGTACGGACAGTGTAATACCTGTGGAAGCATCTACTTTAGACATTTCTTCCATGCACAGTGTGTATGTCAGAACGTCTGCACCCTGGCCGCCGTATTCTCTGCTGTAAGGAATACCAAAAGCACCGATTTTCTGCAGTTTCTGAAGCAGTTCTCTATCGTAATCTTCTGCTTCGTCCATGTCTTTAGCGATTGGTTTAATTTCTGTTTCAGCAAATTTTCTGAACAACTCTTGCTGAAGCATCTGAGTTTTTGTTAATTTGAAATCCATTCTAATATTCCTCCTATTTTTTAAAAATTTTGAAACATCCGCGATGAGGCCACATCGTGGTATTTCATTAAAAAACAACCTACTTCCTTACGACGCTGCCGTATGGACGCAGTTTATCAGCTTCTCATTTCTACTTACGCATTTCAATAAGAAGCTATAATGCCTCCACAATGAATATACCATTTTTGTTTAAAATTTGTCAACATCTTTGTCGATAAATATTACATAAAAAACGGCTGCGTTTGTTGGTAATACCGACATATTTTCCACTGTCGGCGAATGGAAAAAAACCTACAAAAAAACAGACCGAAAATCTCCTGCCGGATCGCTATTCCCACAGGAAATTCTTCCCACATTTCGTCTGTTTGCCTTTTTGTGAAAGAGCAATCTCCTTCGCCGCCAGCTCCTGCGGCATACAGTGTAATTTTGTATACAATATATCTCTTTTCAAAAAGGGATTCTGACGCTGTTTGTGCGTATTTCTCCGTTTTTTTGCCTATCTCTACTTTACACCATTGTCTTTTCTCTGTCAATATATTTCGCATGAAAACTATTTTCTCTACGTTTTAATTGTCAGACATCTACTCGTAATATTATACAATAAAAACTGCATCTTTTTCTGTTTTATGTCTCCTTTCGGAAATTCACACCTTCCTTTTTCACGTTTTCATTCTCTATGAGATAATTTTTCGCAAAAAGAATCTCTTTCCGCGAAGTTCGTAAACAGAGCTTCTGCTGTCTCTCTCATATCAACCATTTTTCCGCATAAACATAATATAAAAAAGAGAGCATCCTTACGGATACTCTCTTGATGAATCAATATTCTGATTTCGTCGAAATTACTCAATGATTTCTACTACGGAACCAGCGCCTACTGTTCTACCACCTTCACGGATAGCGAATCTCAGACCCTGAGCCATAGCTACGGGTGTGATCAGTTCGATTGTCATTTCAACGTTGTCGCCAGGCATGCACATTTCTGTACCTTCGGGCAGGCTGATAACGCCTGTTACGTCTGTTGTTCTGAAGTAGAACTGAGGTCTGTAGTTGTTGAAGAAAGGAGTATGACGACCACCTTCTTCTTTGGACAGAACGTAAACCTGAGCTTTGAATTTTGTATGAGGTGTGATGGAACCGGGTTTAGCCAGAACCTGACCTCTTTCGATTTCATTTCTCTGAACGCCTCTCAGCAGAACACCGATGTTGTCACCAGCTTCAGCCTGATCCAGCAGTTTACGGAACATTTCAACGCCTGTTACAACTACTTTTCTGATTTCGTCTGTCAAACCAACGATTTCAACTTCATCCTGTACTTTAACTACGCCGGATTCTACTCTACCTGTAGCTACTGTACCACGACCTGTGATGGAGAATACGTCTTCGACGGGCATCAGGAAAGGTTTGTCTGTTGCACGTTCGGGTGTAGGAATGTAATCTTCGATAGCTTCGAACAGTTCCAGAATCTTGTCGCCCCAAGGACCGTTGGGATCCTGCAGAGCCTGGAATGCGGAACCTCTGATGATGGGAATATCATCACCGGGGAATTCATATTCGTTCAGCAGTTCTCTGATTTCCATTTCAACCAGATCCAGCAGTTCTTCGTCTTCAACCATGTCGCATTTGTTCATGAATACAACAATGTAAGGAACGCCTACCTGTCTGGACAGCAGGATGTGTTCTCTTGTCTGAGCCATAGGGCCGTCTGTTGCAGCTACTACCAGGATAGCACCATCCATCTGAGCAGCACCTGTGATCATGTTTTTAACATAGTCAGCATGGCCGGGGCAGTCAACGTGAGCGTAGTGTCTGTTGGGTGTTTCGTATTCAACGTGAGCTGTGGAAATTGTGATACCACGTTCTCTTTCTTCGGGAGCCTTATCGATGTTTTCGAAATCTACAGCTTCACCGATATGGTATCTTTCGTGCAGTGTCTTTGTGATTGCTGCAGTCAGAGTTGTTTTACCATGGTCAACGTGACCGATAGTACCAATATTCATATGAGGTTTGGTTCTTTCAAATTTTACCTTTGCCATTTTAAAATATCCTCCTTGTAAAATTGTGGAATCTTAATTTATGAGTTTGACACACTTTAAAATACAGCGCATCCATCAACTCTAATTATATTAGAATTCTTATCTTTTTGCAATACCAAAAATCCAATTAAACGCAGTATTTTTGGCATTTCATTTCTGTTTTTCCGTCGAAAAATTACTTTCTGCCTTCCAGTACTTTTTCCTGAACAGATTTGGGGCAGGGTTCGTAATGGTCAACTTCCATTACATAGTTACCACGACCCTGTGTTCTGGAACGCAGGTCTGTGGAATAACCGAACATTTCAGCCAGAGGAACGAAGGAGTGAATTACCTGTGCGTTGCTTCTTGCTTCCATACCTTCGATACGACCACGTCTGGAGTTGATATCGCCGATAACGTCGCCCATATAATCCTCAGGTACTGTTACAGTTACCTTCATGATGGGTTCAAGCAGAACTGCGTCACCCTTTCTCATAGCTTCCTTGAAAGCCATGGAACCGGCAATCTGGTAAGCGGATTCGGAGGAGTCAACATCATGGTAGGAACCATCGTAAACTTCTGCCTTAACGCCCAGTACGGGATAGCCGCCCAGGATACCGCTCTGCATAGCCTGCTGGATACCTTTATCGATAGCGGGGATGTATTCCTTAGGAATAGAACCGCCGACTGTCGCATTTACGAATTCGTAGTTGTTTTCCGCATCTGTGGGAATAGGATAGAAACGTACTTTACAGTGACCATACTGACCACGACCACCGGACTGACGTACGAATTTACCTTCTACGTCAACTGCCTTACGGAATGTTTCCTTATAAGCAACCTGAGGTGCGCCTACGTTTGCTTCTACCTTGAATTCTCTCAACAGACGGTCAACGATGATTTCCAGATGCAGCTCACCCATACCGGAGATGATTGTGTCGCCTGTCTCCTGGTCTGTGTAGGTCTTGAATGTGGGATCTTCTTCTGCCAGCTTTGCCAGAGCGATGCCCATTTTGTCACGGCCTGCTTTTGTCTTGGGTTCGATTGCAACGGAGATAACGGGTTCGGGGAATACCATGGATTCCAGAATAACTTCGTGATCTTCGTTACAGATTGTGTCACCTGTTGTGGAAATCTTGAAGCCTACTGCTGCCGCAATATCACCGGAGTAAACTCTGTCGATTTCTTCTCTGTGGTTTGCGTGCATCTGCAGGATACGGCCAACACGTTCCTTCTTGCCACCCTTTGTGGAGTTGTAAACGTATGTGCCGGAGTCCAGTGTACCGGAGTACACACGGAAGAACGCCAGCTTACCAACGAAGGGGTCATTCATTACTTTGAATACCAGAGCAGAGAAGGGCTCTTCGTCGGATGCGTGTCTTTCTGTTTCTTCGCCTGTTGCAGGGTCAATACCCTTGATTGCGGGAATGTCTGTAGGTGCGGGCATATATTCAACAACGCCGTCCAGCAGCTTCTGAACACCTTTGTTTCTGTATGCGGAACCACACATTACGGGCATCAGTTCGCAGGCGATACATGCCTTACGCAGTGCTGTTTTCAGTTCTGCTTCTGTGATTTCTTCTTCAGCAAAGAATTTTTCCATCAGCGCATCATCTGTTTCAGCGATTGCTTCGATCATGATCTGTCTGTATTCTTCAGCCTGTTCTACATATTCTGCGGGAATTTCTTCTTCGTCTACTTCTGTACCTGTTGCGTTTTCATAGAAGTAAGCTTTCATCTTCATCAGGTCGATGATGCCCTTGAAATCACTTTCTGCACCGATAGGCAGAGTTACAGCTACGGGATGGCAGCCCAGTCTGTCTACGATGGATTTCATGGAACCGAAGAAGTCTGCACCCATGATATCCATTTTGTTTACGAAAATCATACGGGGTACATTATAGTTGTCAGCCTGTCTCCAAACTGTTTCTGTCTGAGGTTCAACACCGCCCTTTGCGTCCAGTACGCAAACAGCGCCATCCAGTACACGCAGAGAACGTTCTACTTCAACTGTGAAGTCAACGTGTCCGGGTGTGTCGATGATGTTGATTCTGTTGTCGTTCCAATGACATGTTGTCGCAGCGGATGTGATAGTGATACCTCTTTCCTGCTCCTGCTCCATCCAGTCCATTGTTGCTGTACCTTCGTGTGTATCGCCGATTTTATAGTTACGGCCTGTATAGAACAGAATACGTTCTGTCAGAGTTGTCTTACCCGCGTCAATGTGCGCCATAATACCAATGTTTCTGGTTCTTTCCAGAGGGTATTCTCTGTTTGCCACTGTGGGATCCTCCTTTTTGTAATCATAATCAGGTTTATGGAAAGACTATGAAATAGCCTTTCCATATTTCCCAAATTCCATTCGTTTTTCTCTAAAAACCAACTGCCCTGCGGCAGCCTTCTGTAAGGCAAAGCCTCACAAAAACGGTAATTCTTACCATTTGAAGTGGGAGAAAGCTTTGTTTGCTTCTGCCATCTTGTGCATTTCGTCTTTTCTCTTGCAAGCGCCGCCTGCATTGTTCAGTGCGTCCAGAATTTCGCCTGCCAGACGGTCAACCATTGTCTTTTCGCCGCGTTTTCTGGAATACAGTGTGATCCATCTCAGACCCAGTGTCTGTCTTCTTTCAGGTCTGATTTCCATGGGTACCTGGTAGGTTGCACCGCCGACACGGCGAGCCTTAACCTCCAGTACAGGCATGATGTTGCCCAGAGCTTCTTCAAAAACTTCCAGAGCTTCTCTACCTGTTTTTTCTGCTACTTTATCGAATGCACCGTAAACGATCTTTTCCGCTACACCCTTTTTACCGTCCAGCATGATGCTGTTGATGAGCTTTGTCACCAGCTTGCTGTTGTAAATAGGATCGGCCAAGACCTCTCTTTTTGCTACATGTCCTTTTCTAGGCACGATTCTTCCCTCCTTGATGAATAAATGCTATTCTCGGTACTTCACGGGGATGCTTCCCTCGTGTTTTCATGCCTTATCCTCTTTCAACGTATATCTCGTCTAAGCAATCGCAGATTGTATTGATTGATATAAGGCATTTCTACTAATAGATTTGTCTTTGTCTGAAATTGTTCCTCTAAGAAATTTTAAAAAAATTACTTCTTAGCAGCTTTAGGACGCTTTGCGCCGTATTTGGAACGAGCCTGCATTCTGTTTGCAACGCCGGCTGTATCCAGTGTACCTCTGACAATGTGGTAACGTACACCGGGAAGGTCTTTTACTCTACCGCCTCTGATCAGAACAACGGAGTGTTCCTGCAGGTTGTGGCCTTCACCGGGGATATATGCTGTAACTTCGATACCGTTGGACAGACGAACTCTGGCAATCTTTCTCAGCGCAGAGTTAGGCTTCTTAGGTGTGGAAGTTTTTACCGCTGTACATACGCCTCTCTTCTGGGGAGAAGATACGTCTGTAGCTTTCTTCTGCAGGGAGTTCAAACCTTTCTGCAGAGCGGGTGCTGTAGATTTTTTCTCAACAGTTTTTCTGCCTTTTCTTACTAACTGGTTAAACGTAGGCATTAACTGCACCTCCTTATAAAAATAATACATCTGCTAAATTGCAATAATTCTGATTTTGTTTCCGTTTTATGGACTCGCTTAGAAAAGCCCCTAAAATCGGACACTAGAAAATTTTATCATCGCCAACAACAAAAGTCAAGGATTTTCTTTGGAAATTCAGCTTTTTTCCGCACTTTTCCCATTTCCGCACCCTCTGCCTTTGTAAACGCATTTCGGCAAAGAGAAAGCCCTCTGCTTTTCACAGAGGGCAAATATCATCTTATTTCCGAAAATCCTTTCTGATATTGTTCCGCAGTTCCGTCAGGCTCTGCACCGGTTCATCCACAAGCTCCGTCAGCACCTCATCCAATGCCTTTTCTTTGTCTTTTTCTTCTTTGCATTTCCTGCGCCAGCGTATCAGAATAAAGCAGGTCAGAATCCCTGCCACAATAAGCAGGAGCAGAATCTCCATAAGAACGGATGCTTTCATCGGCTGTTTCATCCATAAATCCAGATACCAATCCATACGCTTCTCCTCCTTATCGCTTTTCATAAAAGAACTGTTTTCTTATCCTTATTTTATCATATTTCCCCCTGTACCCAAAGCGTTATTTCCTATTTCATTTCTTTCCATACAAAAAGGGTACTGCTTCGCAGTACCCCTCTTTTTCTTAAATCATTTCGTCTTCATCAATATATACGGTTTCCTCCGCAGGTGCTTCTGTTTCTTCCTCAGCCCCCTCGGGAACGATTTCGATATTTCTGTATCTTGTCATACCCGTACCGGCAGGAATCAGCTTACCGATGATAACGTTTTCCTTCAGACCGATCAGCGGATCAATCTTACCCTTGATTGCTGCTTCTGTCAGCACACGGGTTGTTTCCTGGAAGGATGCGGCAGACAGGAAGGAATCTGTTGCCAGGGAAGCCTTTGTGATACCAAGCAGAACTCTCGTACCCTTTGCAGGCTCTTTGCCCTCTGCTTCCAGTGCAGCGTTTGTATTTTCAAAGGTCAGCCAGTCAACCAGAGAGCCGGGCAGGAATTCTGTATCCCCGTTTTCCTCGATTTTTACTCGCTTCAGCATCTGACGTACAATAACCTCGATATGCTTATCGCTGATTTCTACACCCTGCAGGCGGTAAACTCTCTGTACCTCCTGAATCATGTAGTCCTGCACGCCTCTCAGACCCTTGATTTTCAGAATATCGTGAGGGTTTACGCTACCTTCGGTAATTTCGTCACCGGCTTCGATTAAATCACCGTCATAAACCTTAATTCTGGAGCCGTAAGGAATCAGATAATCCTTTGTTTCTCCTGTTTCGGGGTTTGTGATGATAACCTCACGCTTTTTCTTTGTATCGTTCAGTGTCACGCGTCCGCCAAATTCCGCAATGATAGCCAGACCCTTAGGCTTTCTTGCTTCAAACAATTCCTCGACACGGGGAAGACCCTGTGTGATATCGTTACCTGCGATACCGCCTGTATGGAACGTACGCATGGTCAGCTGTGTACCGGGTTCACCGATGGACTGTGCCGCGATGATACCTACAGATTCGCCAATGCGTACATATCTGCCGGATGCCATGTTTGCGCCGTAGCACTTCGCACAGATACCAACCTCGGAACGGCAGGTCAGAACGGTTCTGATCCAAACCTTCTTAATGCCGGCTTTTTCCACTGCCTCCGCCTGATCTACGGTAATCATAGTATCCGCAGGAACAATGATTTCGCCTGTTTCGGGATGGATGATATCGTAAGCAGACCATCTGCCGCGGATACGATCCTGCAAGCCTTCAATGACTTCGTTGCCGTCCATGAATGCAGAAATTTCCATGCAAGGTGTTTCAATATTTCTGCCGTCGCAGCAATCCCATTCTCTTACAATAATATCCTGAGATACGTCTACCAGTCTACGTGTCAGATAACCGGAGTCGGCTGTCTTCAGCGCAGTATCGGTCAGACCTTTACGCGCACCGTGTGCGGAAATGAAGTATTCCAGTACGGACAGACCTTCACGGAAGTTTGCCTTGATGGGCAGCTCGATGATACCGCCGTTAGGGGATGCCATCAGACCACGCATACCTGCCAGCTGTTTGATCTGTCTGTTGGAACCACGGGCACCGGAGTTTGCCATCATATAAATGTTGTTATATTTCCCCAGACCTGCCAGCAGTGCTGCCGTAATCTTATCATCGGCAATGTTCCATGCCTCGATAACCTTCTGGTGACGTTCCTCGTCCGTCATCAGACCACGTCTGAATTTCTTTGTAATCATATCAACCTTGGATTCTGCTTCCTCCAGATATTCTGCCTTTTCCTTAGGAATTTCCATATCGGAAACAGATACGGTCATTGCCGCTCTTGTGGAGAATTTATAACCCAGAGATTTGATTTTATCCAGTACGGATGCTGTTTCTGTTGCACCGCAGCGGTTGATGCACTTATTGATAACCTTACCGATTGCCTTCTTATCTACCAGGAAGCTGATTTCGTAATCGAATTTTGTTTCCTCGTTTGTTCTGTCAACGTAGCCCAGATTCTGAGGAATTGCCTCATTAAAGATAATACGGCCAACGGTTGTCTGTACCATTCTTGTTTCGGGTACGCCGTCAAATTCCAGCGTTCTTCTTACTCGGATGATTTCCTGCAGGCTTACCTCGTGGTTATCGTATGCCAGTATTGCTTCCTTTTCATCCTTGAAGGGACGAATCATCAAATCGCCTGCTTTTTTGATTACATTGCCTTCCGCATCCAGAATATCCTCTGTGTATCTCTGGTTCAGATCGTCTCTTTCCAGAGTCAGGTAATACATACCCAGAATCATATCCTGAGAGGGTACGGTTACAGGCGCACCATCGGAGGGCTTCAGCAGGTTATTGGGAGAAAGCAGCAGGAATCTGCATTCTGCCTGTGCTTCTACGCTCAGAGGAACGTGAACCGCCATCTGGTCACCGTCGAAGTCGGCGTTAAATGCGGTACATACCAGAGGATGCAGCTTAATCGCACGGCCTTCTACCAGAACGGGTTCAAATGCCTGAATCCCCAGTCTGTGCAGTGTCGGCGCACGGTTCAGCATAACGGGATGCTCTCTGATAACCTCCTCCAGAATATCCCAAACCTCTGTCTGCAATCTTTCTACCATTCTCTTAGCGGATTTGATGTTGTGAGCCAAGCCATCCTCTACCAGCTTCTTCATTACAAAGGGCTTAAACAGCTCGATTGCCATTTCCTTCGGCAGACCGCACTGATAGATTTTCAATTCGGGACCTACAACGATAACGGAACGGCCGGAGTAGTCAACACGTTTGCCCAGCAAGTTCTGACGGAAACGGCCCTGTTTGCCCTTCAGCATATCAGAAAGAGATTTCAGCGCACGGTTGCCGGGGCCCGTTACGGGGCGGCCGCGGCGACCATTATCAATCAGTGCGTCAACTGCTTCCTGCAGCATTCTCTTTTCGTTTCTTACAATAATATCGGGTGCGCCCAGATCCAGCAGTCTTTTCAGACGGTTGTTTCTGTTGATAACCCTTCTATACAGGTCATTCAGGTCACTTGTTGCGAAACGGCCACCGTCCAACTGTACCATAGGACGAATTTCGGGCGGAATTACCGGAATCGCATCCAGAATCATCCATTCGGGCTTATTGCCGGAAAGACGGAAGCTTTCGATTACCTCCAGCTTCTTGATAATACGCACGCGCTTCTGCCCTGTGGTGTCCTGCAGCTGTGCCTTCAGCTCTACGGATTCCTTTTCCAGATCAATGTCCTGCAAAAGCTTCTTAATCGCTTCTGCGCCCATTGCCGCCTCAAAGGTATTGCCGTATTTATCATAAGCCTCTCTGTATTCTCTTTCTGTCAGAAGCTGTTTGTACTGCAATTCTGTATCCCCTGCATCCAGTACGATGTAGGATGCAAAGTACAGAACCTTTTCCAATGCTCTGGGGCTCATGGAAAGGATCAGACCCATTCTGGAGGGAATCCCCTTGAAATACCAGATATGGGAAACGGGAGCGGCCAGCTCAATATGGCCCATTCTCTCACGTCTTACCTTTGCTTTTGTTACCTCAACGCCGCAGCGGTCGCAGACAACGCCTTTGTAACGGATTCTTTTATATTTACCACAATGACATTCCCAGTCTTTTGTGGGCCCGAAAATTCTTTCGCAGAACAGACCGTCCTTTTCAGGTTTCAGTGTTCTATAGTTAATGGTTTCAGGTTTTTTGACTTCACCTCTGGACCATTCATGGATTTTTTCGGGAGATGCCAAACCAATCTTGATGGAATCAAACACGATTCCCTGATCTGTATTCTGTGTGCTCATGGGTTTGTTCTCCTTTCTTATTCTTCATCCTCGTAATCGAAATCGTCAGCGGAATCGCCGGAGTAATCATCGGAAAGCAGGTCGCTGTTGTCCGCCTCCACGCCGGTTTCATCGTCAAAGAGAAATTCTCTCATCAGCTCCTCCTCTGCTGTCATGGTACGAGGCTGACGGTATTCGTCCTCTTCGTAGCCGTCGATGTTTACATTCAGATCATCCACATCTTCGATGCATTCCTTAATTTCAACCTCTGTCTGATCCTCACGCAGCACGCGGATATCCAGTGCCAGAGACTGCAGCTCCTTCAGCAGTACCTTGAAGGATTCGGGAACGCCGGGTTCAGGGATATTTTCACCCTTTACGATTGCTTCGTATGTTTTTACACGACCAACGATATCGTCGGATTTTACTGTCAGAATTTCCTGCAGGGTATAGGCTGCGCCGTATGCCTCCAGTGCCCAAACCTCCATTTCACCGAAACGCTGACCGCCGAACTGTGCTTTACCGCCCAAGGGCTGCTGGGTAACCAGAGAGTAAGGGCCTGTGGAACGTGCGTGAATCTTTTCGTCTACCAGATGGTGCAGCTTCAGATAGTGCATGAAGCCGATGGTTACACGGTTGTCGAAGGGCTCGCCGCTGCGGCCGTCTCTCAGCTGAACCTTACCGTCTCTGCCAAGTGCAACGCCCTTCCATTCTTCTCTGTGGTCTCTGTTTGCATACAGTTCATCATAAATGTCACCATTCAGCAGAGGCTTCCATTTTTCAGAGAATTCCTCCCAGCTTGTGTTGACATAATCATTTGCCATTTCCAGTGTATCCATGATGTCGATTTCGTTCGCACCATCGAATACAGGTGTGCTGATTTTCCAGCCCAGTGCCTTTGCCGCCAGGGACAGGTGGGTTTCCAATACCTGCCCGATATTCATACGGGAAGGAATGCCCAGAGGGTTCAGCACGATATCCAGAGGACGGCCGTTCGGCAGGAAGGGCATATCCTCTACAGGCAGTACACGGGAAACAACACCCTTGTTACCGTGACGGCCCGCCATCTTGTCACCAACGGAGATTTTACGCTTCTGCGCAATATAAACACGAACCAACTGATTTACGCCGGGGCCTACATCATCGCCGTTTTCTCTTGTGAATACCTTTACGTCTACAATGATACCTGTTTCGCCGTGAGGTACACGCAGGGAGGTATCTCTTACCTCTCTCGCCTTTTCGCCGAAGATAGCACGCAGCAGTCTTTCCTCTGCTGTCAGCTCTGTTTCCCCCTTCGGCGTTACCTTACCAACCAGAATATCGTTGGGGCGTACCTCAGCACCGATGCGGATAATACCTCTGTCATCCAGATCCTTCAGCGCATCCTCGCCCACGTTGGGAATATCTCTTGTGATTTCTTCAGGCCCAAGCTTTGTATCTCTTGCGTCTGCTTCAAATTCACTGATATGAACGGAGGTATAAACGTCCTCCTGTACCAGCTTTTCGCTCAGCAGAACGGCGTCCTCGTAGTTGTAGCCTTCCCATGTCATGAAGCCGATCAGAGGGTTTTTGCCCAATGCCAGTTCGCCCTTGCAGGTGGAAGCACCGTCTGCGATAATCTGGTCTGCCTCTACTCTCTGTCCCAGGTCTACAATAGGCTTCTGGTTCAGACAAGTGCTCTGGTTAGATCTCTGATATTTGATCAGCTTATATACATCTCTCTGAGAGTTATCATTTCTGATTACAATTTCATCTGCGGAAACTCTTTCCACAATACCGGGGTTCTTCGCAATAATGCAGATACCGGAGTCCTTCGCAGTCTTATATTCCATACCTGTGCCGACAACAGGGGAATCTGTTACCAGCAGGGGTACTGCCTGACGCTGCATGTTAGAGCCCATCAGCGCACGGTTCGCGTCATCGTTTTCCAGGAAGGGAATCAATGCAGTCGCAACGGATACCATCTGCTTGGGCGAAACGTCCATCAGCTGTACCTGTTTTCTGTCTACCTCGATGATTTCCTCTTTGCGTCTACCGGAAACCTTCTTATGCACAAAATGTCCCTCTTCATCCAGAGGCTCATTCGCCTGTGCTACGTTGTAGATTTCTTCTTCGTCCGCAGTCACATAGATAAATTCATCTGTAACAACGGGCTCCTCACCGCTCTGGTCAACCTTTCTGTAGGGTGCCTCAATGAAGCCGTATTCATTGATGCGTGCGAAGGTTGCCAGTGTATTGATCAAGCCAATGTTCGGGCCTTCTGGTGTCTCAATGGGGCACATTCTGCCGTAATGAGAATGGTGAACGTCACGCACCTCGAAGCCGGCTCTGTCTCTGGACAGACCGCCGGGGCCCAGTGCGGAAAGTCTTCTCTTGTGTGTCAGCTCGGACAGAGGGTTATTCTGGTCCATGAACTGAGACAGCTGAGAGCTGCCGAAGAATTCCTTAATTGCCGCTGTAACAGGGCGCACGTTAATCAGTGCCTGTGGTGTTACCACAGCCAGATCCTGTGTTGTCATTCTTTCGCGCACCACACGTTCCATTCTGGACAGACCGATGCGGAACTGGTTCTGCAGCAGCTCGCCAACGGAACGGATACGTCTGTTGCCCAGATGGTCGATATCGTCCACATTGCCATAGCCGTAATCCAGATGGATCACATAGTTAATGGATGCAAAAATATCTTCCAATGTAATATGCTTCGGCAGCAGCTCATGGATGTTTTCCTTGATTGCCGCCTTCATTTCCTCTGCGGTTGCGTTTTCCTCCAGCAGCTTTGCCAGCATAGGATAGTAAACTCTTTCCTTGATGCCGAATTCCTCTGCCGTCAGTCCAAATTCCTCCAGATAGCCGTCAATCTTAACGGTCTGGTTGCTCAGGATTTTTACCTTCTTTTCCTCCGCCATGATATACAGATAGCCTGCGCCGCTGTCCTGAATCCGGTCGCACAGATCCAGTGTCAGAACTGCGCCTTCCTCTGCGATAACCTCGCCTGTCATGGGATCAACCACGTTTTCTGCCAGAACTGCATCGCGGATACGGTTTCTCAGCGCCAGCTTTTTGTTGAATTTATAACGACCAACCTTCGCCAGGTCATATCTCTTGGGATCAAAGAGCATGCCATTCAGCAGAGAAGCGGAGCTTTCTACTGTAGGGGGCTCGCCGGGACGCAGCTTTTTGTAAATCTCAATCAGACCTTCTTCATAGGATTTTGCAACGTCCTTTTCCAGTGTTGCCAGAATCTTAGGCTCTTCGCCAAACAATTCAATGATTTCCGCATCGGAGCCAACGCCCATCGCACGAATCAGAACAGATACAGGCACCTTTCTGGTTCTGTCAACTCTTACATAAAATACGTCGTTGGAATCTGTTTCATATTCCAGCCAAGCACCTCTGTTGGGGATGACTGTGGAGGAAAGCAGCTTCTTGCCGACCTTATCAAATTCAGATGCGTAATAGATACCGGGAGAACGAACCAGCTGGCTGACAATAACACGTTCCGCACCATTGATGATGAAGGTACCTGTTTCTGTCATCAGAGGAAAATCACCCATAAAGATTTCCTGTTCTTTCAATTCATCCAGTTCTCTATTGTAGAGTCTTGCCTTCACACGCAGGGAAGCGGCATAGGTCGCGTCTCTTTCTCTGCATTCTTCAATAGAGTATTTGGGTTCGGAATCCAAAGAAAAATCAATAAATTCCAGTATCAGATTGCCGCTGAAGTCTGTAATGGGGGAGATATCCTCAAATACTTCCTTCAGACCTTCGTCCAAAAACCACTGATAGCTGTTCTTCTGCACCTCAATCAGGTTCGGCATTTCCAGAACTTCGTTGATTTTGGAATAACTGATTCTGGTTGTGTCGCCCGAACGGAGCGCACGAATTCTGTTTTTTTCCATCTTGTCACCTCTCGTAATCTAAACTGCACCGACAAAATCGCCGCCGTGAAGCGGAGCAAAGAGACCGTTTCGTCTCTTCATTTCTTTTTTTACCCATAAAAACGGTTCGTCTGCATCCCTTTACACAAAAATTTAGAATTTCTCAAACAAAGCAAGACCTTTGCCTGCCCTTCCTTTGATCAGAAGTCATGACAAAAGCCTGTTTTATTCAAAAAATTCTATTCCTACCGTTGCAAAACTCACACCGAAGTGCGCCGTTTTTATATAATCTGAACAAAAACCACATCTCTTTCCGCATTTTACAGGGCATTTTGCCTGTAAAAGCTGCCAATTTCAAAACTTTCTGTTGAAATTTGTTTCCCCCTGTGCTATACTCAATAGCAACATGGGTTGATGTGCGTATCTGCTAATGTGGAAATTATTTTACCACGCTTAGCGCCGCCTGTCAAGCCTTTTTTTGTGCCTTTCCCCTTGGAATCAGGGGTTTTCCCCCTTCTCGCCCTCCCTTGGGGCATCCCCCCCTTCGGGAAGAAATCCCCTCCCCTCTACAGGCAGTTTTCCCTCTCGTTTTCCCTCTTTTCAGTGATGTTTGACACTTGATTTTCTGTCGAAATTCCAATTTCACTAAAACAAACATGACTTTCTCCAGAAATTTCATAAGATATTTTTTGTTTTTCCATTTCAAATTTTTGCATTTTTGTGAATTATTTTTGCACTTTTTTCAGCACAATCAAACCTTCCTTTACTTCTCCCCCTTTTCCTGTTAAACTGAATGATATGATTTTCTACAGAAAGAAGGAGATTTCTTGAAACAGAATTACCAACTCGTGCTGGAGAAAACCCTCAAGGCTCTACAGGCAGAGGACAAACGCCCATCTCTGCTGCTGCATAGCTGCTGCGGACCCTGCTCCTCCTATGTCATGGAATATCTGGCACAGTATTTTGATATCACCATCTTCTATTATAATCCCAACATTTCCCCTGCGGCGGAATTTCAGTTTCGCGCAGAGGAACAGCAGCGGCTGATTCACGAAATGGGCTTGGGCGTAAAATTTCAGCTGGGCACCTACGAACCGGAGCGCTTCTTCGCTCTGGCAAAGGGACATGAAGCGGAACCGGAGGGCGGCGAACGCTGCTTCAAATGCTATCGTTTGCGTCTGGAGGAAGCGGCAAGAGCTGCTAAGGCAGGCGGCTTTTCTTACTTTACCACCACCCTTTCCATCAGTCCCCACAAAAACGCACAGGTCTTAAATGAATTAGGAAAGGAAATTTCCGATACCTTCGGCGTTCCCTATCTTTATTCCGATTTCAAAAAGAAAAACGGCTATCGTCGCTCCTGCGAATTATCCACAGAATATCATCTTTATCGACAGGATTACTGCGGCTGTCCCTTCTCCAAAGCAGAGGCAGAGGAACGCAAACGCCGCGCACAAGCCTGAGCCACGCATACAAAAGAAAGGAAGTCTTGAAATGTCACAAAAAAATAAAGGGGTCTGCTGTATCCTGCTTTCCTCCTTCTCCTTCGCGCTGATGAATTTATTCGTCCACCTTTCCGGAGATTTGCCCTCTGTCCAGAAAAGCTTTTTCCGTAATTTCGTTGCAATGCTTTTCGCCCTGTTTATCCTTCTGAAGGAACGCCCCACAATCAGGCTGGATGGAGCTTCCAAGAAATATCTTTTCCTCCGCTCCTTCTGCGGTACCGTCGGCATCCTGTGCAATTTCTACGCGGTCGATCATCTCGTTCTCGCGGATGCGTCCATGCTGAATAAGATGTCTCCGTTTTTCGCCATCCTTTTCGGCATCCTTATCTTAAAGGAAAGAATCAATCTCTTTCAGGGACTTTGTGTGGTTGCCGCTTTTATCGGTACGCTGTTCGTCATCAAGCCTACCCCCTCTAATCTGGCATGCTTCCCTGCATTGATTGGTCTGCTCGGCGGCTTGGGTGCCGGCATTGCCTATACCTGTGTACGCGCCTTGGGCATGAAGGGTGTAAAAGGGTCATTCATCGTGTTCTTTTTCTCCGCATTTTCCTGCGTTGTCACCCTGCCCTATCTCATTTTCCGCTATCACCCCATGACGTTGCAGCAGCTCGGCATTCTCCTGCTTGCAGGACTTGCGGCGGCAGGCGGTCAGTTCACCATCACCGCAGCCTATACCTACGCCCCCGCCAGAGAAATTTCCGTCTATGACTATAGCCAGATTATCTTTTCGGCAATTCTCGGCTATTTCATCTTCGGTCAGGTTTCCGATGCTCTCAGCTGGATTGGCTACATCATCATCACCTCGACAGCCGTTGCCATGTTCCTGCGCAACAATAGAACGCATCATCCCGAACAGGCTCAAACAAAAAGGGTAATATAATCAAATAAAAGGAGATTTTTATGCTATTGGAATCTGTTTTTGAAACACTCAGAAGAATCGAAAATGAACGCCTGCAGCTCCCGATTTTCTACGAAAGCCCCATAGCCCTGCGCTTTGAAACAGGTGACCCTTCTCTGGATATTTTTCTGGATAAAACGCACCTCAATCCGAAGTATCTGCGGAGTGCCTTCTGGCGCGTTTCCTTTTTATATGAAAAAATCGCGCCGTTTGATACGCTCCTTTGGGTACTGTATCGCACGCCGGATTTGGAAACAGATGTCACTGCCATCATCGACCGCTTCTGTACGCTGACGCATCTGCCCTCCCCTGCGGAGGTCTATCAGCAGGAGGTCACAACCTCGGATGAGGAACCCATGACGCGCATTTTCCTTCTTTGGGATATGAAGCAAACGCCTCCCCTCATTGCCCCCTTGCTGAAAGGCATTTTGTCTGCCGATTTCAAGGGCTTTCGGGAGCTGTCCTCTGCCGTTTTCTTTTTCGATACCGAAAGACACCTCCTCTTTCATCCCTATGATGATCGGGGTGCAGATGTCGTTGCGGAAAAAGCAGAAACCATCCGCTTTCTGTATGAGGACTGCAAAAACTGGCTTTTAGAATACGATTTACAGCGCATGCAGAAAATTTTCGAGAACTAAAAAAGACCCTTTCGGGTCTTTTTTTATTTCTCCGCCATTTCAATTAAGTCCTTCAGCTTATAGCTTACCGTTTTATTCCCGTAATTCACATTGACGGTATATTCGTCCGTATCAAATTCGGATTCATCGCCAAGCACAACCGCCGTCACGCTGTCGCCTTCCTCAAACATTACTGCGGCATTTGTCGTTCCGCTCTCGTTGTCAATCGTCACGCTGTTCTCGTTCGGCACCTCCACAACCGCAAGACCGCCATCAATCAGCTGCATCTCCATGCGTTCCCCACTGCCAACCGTCAGCGCGCGCAGATTCATCCCCCAGCGAAACCGATTCGGTTCGTTCTGCTCCGCGTCCCCGGGCGAAGCCCAAGCCTTCCGCAAATCAATCGAAGCCATGGTCTGATCGTACATCGAAGCACTATGCACCAGCACCCCGTCCTTCACCTCGAAATTCAGATAAAGCATATCTCCATCCAGTGTCGGTTCCATCGTAATCTCGTTGGGGTTGATGGCAAAGCCCCTCGCAAACGCCTTGTATCCAAAGCCGCCCACGCCAATGCAAATCACAACCGCCATGGCAACCGCCCTTCTCATTCTGCGGTTAAACTTCCGAAACGGGTTGATTTTCCGTTTTTCCTTCGGTGCCTTCTCCTGCACCTCCTCCTGCATTTGCTCCAAAATTTCCTTGCAGGGCGCACATTCCGCAACGTGTGCCGTAATCTCCCGATTGCTTTCCTCGCTCGTCAAGCCGTCCACATAGCTCGGCAATAAATCTCTGATAATTTCACATTTCATCTCCGCCAACCTCCTTCATAATCCTTTGCTTTGCACGGTAAAAGGTAACTCTCGCCCAGTTTTCATTTCTGCCGCAGATTTCCCCAATCTCCTTAAAGGAAAATCCACCCGTAATGCGCAAGAGAAAAACCTCTTTCCCACTTTCCTCTAGGATATGCACTGCCTTCATCACTTCCATCGTCTGTTCTTTCCTGCAATAGTCATTTTCCAAACCATCCCCCGTTCCGTTTTCCTGCAACGGTTCGGTTTTCTTTCTCCTTCGCCGATCCAATTCTTGATACCAGATATGCTTTGCAATCTGGCAAAGCCATGTGGAAACCTTACAGCTTCCGTCAAATTTCCCCGAAGAACGAATTGCCCGATAAAAGGTTTCCTGCGTCAATTCCTCTGCAAGGTCTGCATTGCCGCAAAGGCTCATCAAATATTTAAATACAAACATTCCATATTCTTCAAAATCCTTTTCGGGCTGAAACATTTTTTCTCCTCCTCTCTTGTGGATTCGCTTATATATCCGTTTGCAGCAGATTTCGTTACACACATTTCCAGATTTTTTTAAAATAAAAAGAACCTCAGCCCCCTTAATACATGATGCAAGCTGAGATTCCTGAGATTCTTTTTATTCCAAAAACAGGAAAAGGGACGGATCTCTCCGTCCCTTCCGAGTATTTTGCTTATCGTCTTTGTGTAATCGAACGCAAATTTTTCAAATTAGGTTAAATTATACCAGACCCTGAGCCATCATTGCAGCTGCAACTTTCTTGAAGCCTGCGATGTTAGCACCAGCAACCAGGTTGTAGCCCAGACCAGCGCCTTCTGCTGCTTCTACAGAAATCTTGTGGATGTTCTTCATGATACCAACCAGTTTAGCGTCAACTTCTGCGCCATCCCAGCTATATCTCATGGAGTTCTGAGCCATTTCCAGAGCGGAAACTGCTACACCACCAGCGTTAACTGCTTTAGAAGGAGCAACGATCATGCCGGGTTCTGCCATAGCACGAGCCAGACCTTCGTTTGTTGTAGGCATGTTAGCTACTTCGATGTAGTACTTTGTGCCGTTAGCGATGATCTGTTCGATTTCGGGAACGTCCAGTTCGTTCTGGTAAGCTGCGGGCATGCAGATATCTACTTTCTGGCCCCAAGGTTTCTGTTTAGGGAAGAATTCGCAACCGAACTTGTCAGCGTAGTCCTGAGCACGGTTTCTGCCAGAGCTTCTCATTTCCAGCATGTAGTTGAATTTTTCTTCTGTTGTGATACCTTCGGGATCGTAGCAGTAGCCGTCGGGACCGGACAGAGTAACAACCTTACCACCCAGCTGAGCAACCTTCATAGCAATACCCCATGCTACGTTACCGAAACCGGACATAGCAACTGTCTTGCCTTCGAATGTGTCGCCGCAGTGTGTCAGAACTTCGTTTGTATAGTATGTAGCGCCGTAGCCTGTTGCTTCGGGTCTGAACAGGGAACCGCCGTATTCCAGACCTTTACCTGTCAGTACGCCATTTTCCCAGCAGCCTTTGATTCTCTTGTACTGGCCATACAGGAAGCCGATTTCTCTGCCGCCTACGCCGATGTCACCAGCGGGAACGTCAACGTCGGGACCGATGTGTCTGTAAAGTTCTGTCATGAATGCCTGGCAGAATCTCATGATTTCCATATCGGATTTGCCGTTAGGGTCGAAGTCGGAACCACCCTTACCGCCGCCGATAGGCAGACCTGTCAGGGAGTTTTTGAAGATCTGTTCAAAGCCCAGGAATTTAACAACGCCGGAGTATACGTTGGGAGCGAAACGCAGACCGCCCTTGTAAGGCCCGATTGCAGAGCTGAACTGTACTCTGAAACCTCTGTTTACGTTTACCTTACCAGCATCGTCTACCCATGTAACTCTGAAGGATACCTGTCTTTCAGGTTCTACCAGTCTTTCCAGCAGACCCATCTTTTCATATTCGGGGTGCAGTTCTACTTCTTTTTCGATAGAAGCGAAAACTTCTTCTACTGTCTGGATGAATTCAGGTTCATGTGCGTCACGTTTTTTAACCTGTTCGATTACGCGTTCAATATAAGCGTTCATAACTCTTTGACCTCCTATTGTTTATACAATAACAATTAGTATTTTTCCGCACGGTTAAAATGCGGTTCTGCCCCATGCGGTTAGGGCAAAATGAAGAGAAAGCTCCGAGGAGAACTGCTGCTTTTGTGTAGCATAACAAATCCTCTTGCCTCTTTCCGAAAATATTATAACACATATTTTAAACTTGTGTAGTATTTTTTTCAATTTTTGGGATAATTTTTACACAAATTTTGACCCGAAAAATTATGCAAAAAAACGTTTCTTTTATTTTTCCGTCATATATTCCAACGAATTTCCATTATTTTGCCTTTCTTTTCAGCAGTTCGCACCGATTTCACAAAAAAACTGCATTTTCATCCATACAACACCGGCTTTTTGTCATGCTCTGTCCCATAAAAAATTGTTATTTATCTGTCACGATTGTACTTTATTTCAGTCATAGTCCCTTCTCCAAAAGAAAAACACCTGTATTTCAACAGGTGTTTGATGGTATCCGCAAAGCTGATGCTCAGGTCGAAATCCTGATTTCGCCTTAAGATTCCGTTTTCTTTTTGAACAGTCCGCCAATGTCGAATCCGTGCTTTTCCTTCTGCTCCTCATCGCCGCCTTCAGAAATAAATTCGATATAACGGCCCGTACCGATGGCAACGCAGCTGACCGCATCCTCCGCAACCATCGCGTGGATGCCCGTTCTGCTCTGAATCAGCTTATCCAGACCATACAGCAGGCTGCCGCCGCCCGTCATAACAATCCCTCTTTCGTAGATATCCGCCGCCAGCTCAGGGGGTGTTTTCTCCAGAACGCCATGCACCGCCTCCGCGATTGCCGCAACGGATTCCTGCAATGCCTCCAGCATTTCGTCCGAGGTTACGGTAAAATTCTTCGGCAATCCCGTAATCAGATTTCTGCCGCGCACATCCATGCTCACCGGAATGGTACGCTCAAATGCCGTACCGATTTTAATTTTCAAATCCTCCGCCGTTCTTTCGCCAATCAGCACATTGTGCTTCTTTCTGATGTAGCGAATGATGGCATCGTCAAAATTATCCCCCGCAATCTTCAGGGAATAGCTGACTACCGTTCCCCCAAGGGAAATCACCGCAATATCCGTTGTGCCGCCGCCGATGTCCACCACCATACTGCCGCACGCACGGGAAATATCAATCCCCGAACCAATCGCCGCCGCAATCGGCTCTTCAATAATATGCACCCTTCTTGCGCCTGCCTGTCTGGTTGCATCCTCAACGGCTCTTTTTTCCACTTCTGTTACGCTGCTTGGTACGCAGACCGCAATGGTCGGCTTTACGAAGGAACGCTTTCCCATCGCCTTTTCAATAAAATACTGCAACATTTTTTCCGTTACCTCATAATTTGAAATAACGCCTTCACGCAAAGGACGAATCGCAACGATATTGCCGGGAGTTCTCCCCAGCATACGTCTCGCTTCCTCACCCACAGCTAAAATCGTATTGGTGTCTTTATCGATGGCAACCACAGAGGGTTCCCGAATCACGATGCCCTGCCCCTTAATATATACCAGAACAGTGGCAGTACCCAGGTCAATGCCGATATTCTCGCCAAAACTCATAAAATTAAACATACCGCCGCTCCTTTGTTCTTTCCGTCAAAAATTTTTTCTATGTCTTTTCAGTATACTGGAATCTTGCGCTCTTGAAAAGCCCCGTTTATAGAAAAAACAACTTTTTTCTTCTATATGAATCGGAATCTGCGTTATTTTTCCTTATTTCAGCTGTTCTTTCATCACCTGCAGACCCTTTTGCAGCTGCGTATCCTGCTCTGCGGGGATCTCTGTCAGCGGTGTGCTGCTGTATGCTTCGGGCAGCTCCACCTTTTCATCCGGTTCAATGCCAACCCCATGGATGGAGGTTCCGTTTGGCGTATAGTATTTCTGTACCGTCACATTCAGACCGGAGCCGTCCGGCAAAACAAACAGCCGCTGCACCAATCCCTTGCCGAAGGTCTGGTTGCCCACCAGTGTGCCGCGCCCCGTATCCTTCACCGCGCCTGCGAAAATCTCCGACGCACTGGCGCTGTTTTCATTCACCAGCACTACCAGCGGAATATCCAGATATTTCTCATCACATTTCAAATCATTTCTGTTTTGCTTTTTGTCCAGAGTATAAACCATCGTGCCCTCCGGCAGCAGCTCATCCCCGATTTCATATACAGAACGCACCAGACCACCCGGGTTATCCCGCAAATCCAGAATCAGCCCCTTCATGCTGTCCTTCTGCAGTGCCGTCAGTGCCTCCTTGAATTGGCTGTAGGTGTTTTCCTTAAAACCGCTGATGGAAATATACCCGATTTTGTTCTCCATCATACGGGAGGAAACGCTTTCCACCTCAACCGTTGCACGTTCCATGGTAAATTCCTTCTCCTCATCGCCGCGCTGCACCCGAATCGTAACCGCAGTGCCCTTCTCACCGTGAATCTTTGCCGCAACATCCGAAAGCAGCTTTCCCTTCATATCCTCGCCATCCACGCCGATAATCACGTCGCCCGCCTGCAGGCCTGCCGTTTCCGCCGGCTGTCCCGGCATCACGCTGCTGATGACAACCTCACCGTCCTGCGTAGTGTAAATCTCAATCCCCACGCCGTCAAAGTTCCCGTTGGTGTTGGTAAGATATTGCCGCAGGTTTTCCTTCGGCATATAATATGTATACTTATCTCCCACGCCGGCAAGCATCCCTGCAAAAAGCGTATCCTCCAGCTTGCCTTGGTCTATGTCCTCCACATAATATTTATCCAGATAGCTCTGTATCATATCCACCTTTGCATCCTTGCTCATGCTAATTTCAAAGGGAAGGAGATGCCATGGAATTGCGCGGCAGATGGGCTTCCATGCCAGATTCAGCACCACAACCAACGCCAGTGCCACACCAAAGCCCTTCCAAAAGTCTTTTCTTTTCATTGTATCACCTCTTTTTCAATCTTGCTTTATCCTATGTTTCCCCAAAGGGAATTATCCTATAAGAAAGGGGAAGTATTCTCCAAAACACTTCCCCTCTTTTTTCATTGTTATTTTGTTTTTCCGACTGCTTATACCCGCAGATGCTTACGAATCGAGGATACGCTGCCGATAACCCCCAGTGCCACACCAAAAACGATGCCGAAGGGGAACAGGAATCCAAATACATCCCCCGTCAGACGGAACTGGATAAATTTAATCATAGGCAGATAATCAAAAATCGCACTCGTCACCTTCGTATAAATCGGAAGTCCCAGCACCAGCGGCACCAACGCACCGATGATACCGATGATAATGCCTTCCACAATGAAGGGCCACCGGATAAACCAGTCTGTCGCCCCAACATATTTCATGATGTTAATTTCCACCCGTCGGTTCATCACGGAAATACGAATGGTGTTAATGATAATCATAATGGAAATCACACCCAGCAGCAACATAACCAGTACGCTCCCGACATTGAACACACGGCTCGCCTTCAGCAATACCTCTGTCTCTGTCTGCCCATGCCGAATGTTGTCAATCCCGTCAATTTTTTCCAATGCAGTCAGCACTGCATCCTGATTTTCAATGTTGTCCAGAGAAATCGAAAAGGAATGGGACAAAGGATTGTTCTCCCCATCCAGACCCACAAAGATATCCTCGTCCGCGCCCCAGTCCTTTTTCAGCTCCACCAGAGCATCCGAAGGGGAAATATATTCCACACTCTGCACATGGTCTATCTTTGCAATTTCATCTTTCATATTTTCAATCTGTTCCCCGCTCAGGTCTCCCTTCAGGAAAACGGAAATGCCAATGGAATCCTCCATCTGCCCCAGCATATACCGCAGATTGCTCCCTACGCAGTAGGAAAAGGATAAAATAGAGATGCAGGCTGCAACAGCGACAATGGAAGCCATGGTCATTAGCATATTCATCTTCAGCCCGCTGAGACCCTCTCTTATAAAATATCTAATCGTACTAGGCTTCATCGCTATAACCACCTTTTTCAATATCTCTTATAATGTGACCCTTATGCAGCGTAACCACGCGCTTCTGCATCGCATCTACAATATCTCTCGCATGGGTTGCCATAACGATGGTTGTCCCACGCTTGTTGATGTCATCCAGCAGCTTCATAATGCCGTATGCTGTTTCGGGGTCAAGGTTCCCTGTCGGCTCGTCGCAGATTAAGATAGGAGGATTATTCGCAATGGCTCTTGCCAGTGCCGTTCTCTGCTGCTCCCCACCGGAAAGCTGATTGGGATAGCTTCTGCCCTTCTGTCCCAGTCCAACCAGAGAAAGCACGGCAGGCACGTTTCTGCGGATAATGCGTCCGGGTGCCTCGATGACACGCATCGCAAACGCCACATTTTCATATACCGTTTTATTGGGAAGCAAACGGAAGTCCTGAAATACCACCCCAAGATTACGCCGCAGATAAGGGATCTGCCTTCTGTTCAGTTCATTTGTTTTTACTTTATTGATGATAATATCCCCTTCGGTCGGGTCAAGCTCCTTCAAAAGCAGCTTCATCAGCGTGGATTTCCCCGAACCGCTCGAACCAACGATGAATACAAACTCACCCTTGTTGATGTGCAGGTTGATGTTTTCCACACCCGTAGAACCGTTGGGATATACCTTTGTTACGTTATTCATGTGAATCATAACGTATCTCCCTCTTTCTAAAAAAGTTTTATTCTAAAAAACGACGGATGTTCCCATATTTCGTCTTTACACAGTACTTGATTATACCATAAATAAAAAACGGGAACAAGAGGAATACCTTTGGTAAAATAGCCGATTTTCTTAAAATCCTCTTAATTTTTCCGTTTTCCACAAAAAAAGAGGGAGCAAAGATGCCCCCCCTCAGTTTTTCAGTTTTGCTTAATATGCCATTTTATCCATGTAAATCATGTATTTGCTTACCATCAGCGTAATCTTGAAGATAATCGCATCATCAAAATTCCGCAAATCCAGCCCCGTCATCTTCTGCAGCTTATCCAGTCTGTATACCAGTGTATTTCTGTGGATATACAGCTGACGGCTTGTTTCGGATACGTTCAGGTTGTTTTCAAAGAATTTATTTACCGTTGCCAGTGTTTCATCATCGAAATCATCCATCGTCAGTCCATGCAGAACCTCCTTGATGAACATCCGGCACAGCGGCAGAGGCAGCTGATAAATCAAGCGGCCGATGCCCAGCTTTTCATAGTTCACGATATATTTATCCGTCTCGAAGATTTTGCCAACCTCCAGCGCCATCTTCGCTTCCTTATAGGAACGGGAAACATCCTTCAAATCGCTTACAATCGTACCGCTGGAAATATAAACACGGCTGTTTGTTTCCGCATCCAGTGTTTCCTCGATGGTCTTCGCAATGCGGTCGATTTCGTCCGCAGTTTCCTTCTCGCGCAGCTCCTTCACCAGAATAATGCTGTGCTCATCCACCGCCGTTACAAAATCCTTTGTTTTCGCAGGGAAAATGCTCCGTACAATTTCCACCACATTCATTTCCTTATCAATGTTCGTTTCAATTAAATACACGATACGATGTACGTTATTTTCAATATGCAGCTTCTTCGCGCGGCTGTAAATATCCACCAGCAGCAGGTTATCCAGCAGCAGATTCTTGATAAAGTTATCCTTATCATATCTTTCCTTATAGGCAACCAGAAGGCTCTGAATCTGGAATGCGGCAATCTTGCCGATCTGATAGCCGGATTCGTCCTCCCCCTTCACCTGAATCACATACTCAGGCACACCGTTGTCATAAATCTTAAAATACTGATAGCCCAGAATTAACTGACTCTCCGCAGGGGAACTGATAAAATTCTCCACCGCATCAATCTGACGGCCGATCATATTTTCCTCTGTGGTGGCAATCACCTTGCCTTCCTTTTCCACAACGCTCAGTTCTTTTCTCGTAATACTTTTCAGTCCGTCGATGGTACTCTGCAAAATCTGATTTGAAATCATCGCTTTCACCTCAATACTTTTCTCTGCATCTGAAATGCAGCTATTCTGTTTTTGCTTCTCTGTATAAATTGCCTAAAAACCTCTCTGCGCAGAGGTATCAAATTCACCTATGCTCATTTTATAACAAAATGACAAAAAAAGAAAGAGGAAAGTATAAAAAAACAGTAAAAATCTCTTTCAGCTTGATTTTTACATAAAAATAGGGTCTGTTTTTTATTAAAACTGACCCTTGCTTTTCAGAATACTACGGTAAAACCTCATTTTTTCGTTCTCTTTACGCTGTCATTTTTTACTTATCCCCGACCTCGTTTCTCAAAACTTCCCGAATATCCGTCAAACGAAAAAAGGCATTTCGGTCGATATTCATAATAATCCTTTTTCCGAAATGCACTTCTTTCTTTGAAAAAACACAAAAGAATGTTTCCTGCCCTTCACCGGCATACTTTTCCGTTGTCGGAACTGCCGTTTTCCCCTGCACAATTCCGACAAAAGTCCTGCCGCATTCTCCTCTTTTTTGTCCAAAATGATTCGCGCCGCGCGGGGCATTTTCGCTTAGCGTCCCCTCGTTCTGAGAACCGTCAGCGCAAATTTCGGCAGACGCATCATGCGCCGCCATCTCGTCGGCTGTGTAATCAGGCGGTGGAACCATTCCAGTCCCAGTCTGCGGAAAATCTTCGGTGCCCGCTTCACATTGCCTGCCATCACGTCAAAGCTGCCGCCAACGCCAATGGCTACCTTCGCTCCAACCAGACGGATGTTGTCATAAATCCATTTTTCCTGCTTGGGCGCACCCAGTCCTACCAGCAGTATGGACGGAGCCTTCTTTTTTATGTCCTGAATGATTTTCTTTTCCTCTTTTTCGTCGAAATAGCCGTTATGCACGCCCACAATCTTCAGTCCGGGGTATTTCTTCATCATTTTTCTTGCCGCCGTTGCCGCAACTCCGGGCGCGCCGCCGAAGAAATAAAAGGTTTCCTCGCTCGCCGCAAGGTCTGCCATCAGGTTCTGCGTCAGGTCGTAGCCTGCCACGCGCTCCTGCAAGCGAATCTCGCTGTATTTGGATGCCCATACAACACCGATTCCGTCCGGCACAACCAAATCCGCCTCCCGCAGAATGCTCATCAGCTCTGCGTCCTTTCTTGCCTCCATCACAATTTCCGGATTAGGGGTACAGATGAAATGCTGCCCTTTTTCCTTGAGCAGTCCTTCTGCCCGTGCTACAGCCTCGTCCATCGTCACAACATCGAAGGGCACCCCTAATACGTGTGTTTTCCTGTTCATACTACGCTCCCCCCTTATTTTTTTCTGCGCTCCAGCAGCTTTTCCAGATATCTTTCGTTCTTATGTGCCATTTTTTCCAGTTCCTTTTCCTTCTGTGCAAGCTTCGCCACATAGCTTTCCTTGTTTTGGATCACATCCTCCACCAGAGCCAGTGTTTTCTCCTTGTCAAATTCCTTCAGCTTGCCGCCGCTGGGCATATCCAGCTTCTCCAGATAATATTCGATCTTAGGGTCATAAATAAAGCCAATCAGCGGCACTCTCTGTCTTGCCGCAAAAATCAGCGTATGCAGACGCATGCTCAGAATGAAATCCGCCTGGGAAATAATCCCCATTACCTCATAGGGAGAGTAGCTGCTCTTTAAAATATAAGCGTTCTGATTCATTTTTTTGCGTACCTTTTCGCTCACCGTCACGTCATGCGGCATCTGCATGCTCAAAAATACGATGTTCCGCTGATATTTTTCCACAATGATATCACATAATTCCGCAAATTGCCCGATGAATTTGTCCATATCCTTCCAGTTGCGGACAGAAACCACAACCATCGGCTTATCTGTCGGAATCCCTTCTTCTCTGAGGATTTCCTGTGTTTTCTCCTCGCTCACGCCGTCCATTGTAAATACAGGGTCAGCCGTCACAAAGCATTTCTTCGGGTTTACCCCCATAGAAAGCAGCTCCTCGTAGGAATTTTCCTCTCGCAGTGTAATCAAATCCGCCTTATTTACCACCTGCTTCACCAGTCTGCGGTTGCGCTTGCCGGAAACAGGCCCGATGCCGTTTGCGTAAAGCATCACCTTTTTGCGCATCAGCTTTGCCGCCGCCGTAATCGAAAGGTAATACATCAGAGAACGGGTAGAGGTGCTGTCCTGCAGCAAGGAGCCGCCGCCCGAAAGCAGTACGTCACACCTGTGAATCGCACGGAACACATCCATGAACCCAAAGCGGTATACCGCCTCAATCCCGTATTTCTCCTTTGTCTCCTTCGGCTTGTTGGAAAGCACGGTAATATGGTAATTCTCGCCCATCTGCTGAATATTCTTGTGCATGGAAAGCATGATTGCCTCGTCGCCCGTGTTGTTAAAGCCGTAATAGCCGCTCATCACCACGTTGTACTGCTTTTCATGGCTTTCCTTCCATGCCGCATTATATGCACACACGCAGTCGCCCGCCATCTTCGTTACGGAATAATATTTGAAGATGACCTCTCTGCCGTATGCGCCCATTTTCTGCCGCTGTTCCTCCGTCAGGTCATTGAACGCATGCACCACATCCCGATACAGCAGATTTTCGTTGGAAAGCTCGCATCCGCGACAGCAGAAGTTGTTTTCCTGCGCCAGCTCCAGCTTATCCTCCCCGAACAGCCCGATGTAGCCTTCATTCCCTGCAACAATCACAGGCTTTTCTGCCGCCATCGCCTCCAGAGCCGCGCGGCTTACGCCAACAAAAACATCTGCCACCGCTACCAGCTCATTGATATCCGTTCTGCCGCCCGTCATGGTGATACATTCTCTGCCAATCTGCGCGTTTATTTTTCTGGATTCCTCCAGTAATTCCTCAAACACATCCCCACCGCCGACAATCAGCATTCGCAGTCCGGGAATGGCCTGCGCCAGCTTCGGCGCAATCGCAATCAGCTGTCTTGCCACCAGTGCGCGGCTTTCGTCCATGCGGCTGACATAAACCAGTGTCGGCTCCTCCGCCTGCAAGCCAAATTCCGCCTGCACCTTCGCGCCGTCCGTCTCAGGAGAAAATTTTTCGGTATCAATCCCGTTGATGGTCACAAAAATATCCTCATACCGCACCTTATAATTTTCCATCAGATACTCGCGAATATCGTCGCTGACCGCAATCACCTTCTGCCCCCAGTTGGAGATGTATTTCAGCCCCATCCCCGTATAAAATACCCAATGCGCGGAGGTCACAAAGGTAAAGCTGTTTTTCATTCTTTCCTTCAGAAGTCCGCAGACAAAGCTGGGAATTCTCGCATGCGAATGAACAATATCTACCTTTTCCTTTTTGATAATTTTTTTCAAAATGAAATAGGAGCGCGCCATTTTCAGCACATTTCTCTGGTTCAGCGGCACATGGTAATGGCGAATCCCTGCCTCTGCCAGTTCCTTTTCGTAAACGCCGCCGTTGGAGGCAACAATAATATCATAGCCCTGCTTTTTCAGCTCCTTGGAAAGCTCCACCACATGGGTTTCCGCCCCACCGATTTCCAGCCCCATCAGAGCCATCAGAATTTTATACTTTTTCATGTCTTAACCCCCACTCATTCGCTGATGCTTGTGATTTTCATTACGGGTTTCGCATATTTTGTCGCTACATTCATTTCGGAATTTGCCTTCATTTCCACAACACCGTCCACGAAATAGCCCTCGTCCTTCTCCACCACAGGGCCGTCAATCGTCAGCGTCACGCTGTAATAATCGGGAAATTCCACAGGCTGAATCGTGCCGTCATTCAGCAGTACATTTTTCAGAAACGGCTCGTGCTTCACTGCCGTAATCGTCCCTAAGCAGATGCCTGTTTTCTCGTCATAGATTTTATCCCCCTCATGCAGTGCATTGACCGTTGCCATCCGCACCTCGTCAATCAGTGCCGTATAGGTTCTCTGCTCCTCGGAGTCATCCACCCCTGCGGATTCCTTCTGATTCACCACGCCGAATTTGAACACAGCCACCGCGCAGAGCGCAACCACAACTACGATAATGAGGATATCCACAATGTTCGGTTTTCTCTTTGCCATATCACTCACCATCCCTTACTTCTACAACAATGCCCTTAAAGGCATAGCCCTTGCCCTTGACATTCAGCTCCATCCCAACCTTCACGGTTGTTCCTTCCACGGTAATATCCTTTTCCGTTTCCGTTCCGTTTCCTTCAATCGTCACATAAATATTGCTGTAGCCGTCCACAGGCACCTTTTCATATTTCCCCGTAGTGCGGTTGAACATCGTTTCCGTAAACGGCTCTGTTTTCACATCCTTCACCGTACCCAGATAGGTCGAGGTGGAGCTTTCATAGGCATTGCCGCCCACAACGGGGAAATTCGCCGTTTCCGCAACCACTTCTTCCCCCATCACCACATAGGAATAGGTCTTTGTATCCGCGCCGCTCTCTGCCGCGCCTCTGCCGCCCAAAAGCATCCTTCCGCCGACAATGCCGACAATTATCACAATCAGAATCAGCAAAATATCCACGATATTAAAAATACCGAATAATTTGTTTCTTTTCATTTTCCTGCCTCCAGATAGAGTTTTTCGATTTTTCTTGTCATCTGCTCTGCCAAAAAGGTCGCCTCGGCATCCCTCTTTGCCTGTGCGCCAAAGGCGCTTCGCTTCGCGTCATCCGCAAGCAGCTCGTCCAGTCTCTCCGCCAGTGCGTCGCTGTCCCCGACAGGAATCAGAAAGCCATTTTCGCCATGACGAATCACCTCTGCCACGCCGCCGCTGTCCGTCCCGACCGCCGGAATCCCTGCAATCATGCTTTCCAGAATAGAAAGGCACAATGCCTCCGCCCTCGATGTAATCACCGCAATATCAAGTGCCGCTTCGATTTTTTCCACATCCTGCAAAAAGCCCGTAAAGGTCACATGTTCACGAATGCCAAGCGCCGCCGCCTTCTGTTCCAGCTGCTTGCGCAGACTGCCGTCCCCGACGATATAAAACCGCACATCCTGCCGCTTGTCCAGAAGCTTTTTCGCGCCAAGCAGAAAGGTTTCATGGTCTTTCACTTCCTCCAGACGCGCCACCATGCCGACCGCCTTCTCCCCTGCCTTGCCGCCAAAGGAGGAAAGCAGTGCCGCCTTTTCCTCTGCGCTCGGAATGGGAATCCGCTCAATCCCGTTATAAACCACCGCAATTTCCTGCGGCTTTGTGCCGCCTGCAATCATGCTTCTGCGTACCGCCTTGCTGACCGCAATGATTTTATCACTGAACACCGCATTGATTTCTCTGCGGAGAATCTTCTTTGCCAGTCCGCCCGGCGCGCCCTCCATGCAGTGCTTTGTATTGAAGATATATGGCACTCTCGCCCGTCTTGCCGCCATGCGCGCCGTCATGCTCGCATGCGTATGCACAATATCCGGTCTTTCCGCGCGGAAAATCTTCGCCAACGCCTTGAATGCCTTCCTGTCGAAGGATTTGTCCTCCATCTCCTCCATCGCAAGCACAGGCACATCCAATGCCTGCACCGCCGCCACCAGAAGGCTGTCATGCGGCAGAAGCACCTTCACCGCAAATTTTTCTCTGTTATGATATTTCAGATAATACAATAGCCAACGCCCTGCGCCGCCAATATTTCTGTCTGTCAAAACATGGAGGATTTTCATTCTTTTTTCCATCATTTCATTTCCTCCGTTTCTCTTTCGCCCTTCTTTTCTGCCACACGCACCGTTGCCATGCCGATGCCGATGAAGCACCAGAAGAACAGCACAATGCGGTAATCAAACCAGAGGTGATCCGTCAGCCCCTGCAATAAAAGCCCTGCAAAGCCGCCGAAGATTGCCCCCAGCAGAAAACGGAACCGCTTCGGTGCCGTCCGCATACCGCTGTAAAGCCTCTGGAAGAAGAACAAAAGCAGCAGCAGCAGTACAGCAAAGCCGACAATCCCCAGCTCGATGAATTCCTGTAAGAACAGATTATGCGCGTGGTACGCATTCGCCGCCTCAAAGGAGAACAGCGGATAAATCTGATTAAATGCACCGATCCCGATGCCCGTCACCCAATAATGGCGAATGATATCCAACGCCGCCGTATAAATCGACACACGGTACAGCGAGGAGGAGTCACTCATCGTAACGGAGCTTGCAATTCTCGCCCACAGACCTGCCGGCAGAATAAACGGCATCAGCAAAAGCAGCACCACCCCAAGGGGAATCAGCCGCTTTTCGGAAAGCAACACGAAAAGTCCTGCCGAGAACATCAGACCAAGCATTGCCCCACGAGAGCCCGTTGCCACAAGGCCCAGACAAATCACACCGAAGCAGCCTGTATAATATAATCTGCCGCACCAATTTTTCATCTTCCAGATCATCCCTGCCGCCAGAGAACCGACCAGAATCAGGTATTCCCCCAGAACATTCGGGTTGCTGAAGGTTGCATACGCGCGCGTGGTGATGTCAAAGCTTTCCTCATCCACCCATGCGGCATCCATTTCCACCCCAATGATATATTGATATACCGCGTAAAGCGCAATCAGCGCCCCTACGGTAATCAGTACCCAAAGCACAAAATTCAGCTTTTCTTCTGTATCAATGGCATCCTTTGCCACAAAGAATACCGCCATCAGAATCAGGAACAGGCTCATTGCCAGCAGTGCCGAAGGGAAGGCATAGCTTGTCACCCCTGCATAAAGGATACAAACCCCGAAGCAGCCCAGAAGCACGCTCACCATGCTCGTCCGCTGCATCCGGATTCTTCCCAGAAAAAGCTGAATGAAATACAGCACAAAGGTTCCCAGAACCAGAACCGCCAGAAGCATCGTCGGCAGAACGGGAATCGCCGCCACAATCCCTGCCAAACAGAAAATCAGGAAATTCTGATTAAATACGCGCAGGAAAAAGCTTTCGCCCATTGCCGCCGCAAGGCCGTTGCTTTCTCTGCGCACCGCCATGCCGCTCCAATGCACCAGATTATGCCAGAACCGCGGCAAAATCCCCTGCCTTGTATTGAGCCTTCTATCCCAGTTTGCACGCAAAAAGCCAAGAATCGCGCTGTTTTCAAACGCATTTTTGAATCCCCTGCAAATTGCCGCATAAATGCTGTACGCAATGCTGTTCATCCAAACAGAGCGCAGCAGCATGCAGATTGCCGCAAGCAGGCGGAAACAAAAGCTGTCTTCAATTATCGCAGAAATTTTTTCTGTCATCGTATACGTTCTCCGTTTTTTCCTCTTACGGGGTGCGCCTTGCGCCGTTTCCCCGCCTTCTCTGTGCCGCAGCCTTTTCAGCATGCCGAACACAAACTCACCTTCCTCAATTTTCAGAAGCCTTGCAAAAAGCATGTAGGCAGCCACACCAACGCCGCCGCAGATGCAAAGCAGCAGAATCTGCCCAAGCACGCGTCCGCCCAGTCTCGGCAGCAGCAGCCATTTGCACCCAAGCACCGGCACGAGCATCCCTGCCGCCGCCAGAAGCATCCGCCCAATCTGGAGCACAAAGCCCTTATCCAGAATATCGGGATACTGCTTCACCGCCGGAATCAGAAGCACTGCCGCCGCCGCTGTGGAGGAAACCGCCGCAGATAATGCCAGACCGCCAATCCCCATCGGCTTCAGCAAAAGCCAACACAAAACCGCATTGATAACGATAGAAACCAATCCCGAATAAAACGGGGTTTTCCCGTCCTGATTCGCATAAAAGGCGCGGCTCAGAATATTCTGCACGCCGTAGCCAACCATTCCCAATGCAAAGAAGAACAGCGCCGCCGCCGTCAGCTGTGTTGCCGTTTCGTCAAAGGCCCCTCTCTGGTAAATCAGCGAAACCACAGGCTGTGCCAGAGCCATCAGTCCCACCGTCATGGGAATCAGCAGGAAAATCATAGATTTCAGCGTCCCTCTGACCGCCAGTCCGAATTCCTTTTTGTCCTCCGTCATACGGGAAAATTTCGGAAACACCATATTTGCAATCGCAAGCACGAAAACGCCCACGATAATCGTATACAGGTTATTCGCATATTCCAGCGCAGAAACGCCCAGCTCCCCGTTCACCGCACTGCCGCCCGAAAGCTGCGAAGCAAAGCGCGTATTTACCATAAAGTTAATCGGCTGAATCCATGTGCTGACCATAACCGGCAGCATCAGCTTCCCGATTTTTCTCAGCCCATCGTCCTTAAAATGAAAATCCGGGCGATAATGATAGCCCTTCTTCCAAAGGGACGGAATCTGGATTACCGCCTGCATCGCCCAGCCAATCAGAAACGCCGCCGTCAGCCCCAGAATCCCGAATTTCTCGTTAAAGAAAATATAATACAGAATCAATACGCCATTGGAAACCACGCTCAGTGCCGCAGGCACATTAAATTCCTCCAACGACTGCAAAATCCCCACAAAGGAAAAGGCAACCGCCGTAAAGAGCATCGTCGGAAAAAGCATCCGCAGAAGTCCCACGCAAAGCGTCACCGTTTCCACATCATAGCCGGGCGCAATCAGAAGCGTCAGCGGCTTTGCAAACGCCATCCCCAGAAGCATCATCAAAAGCGTAACGGTCGAAATCATCGTAATAAAGCGGTTCGCAAGCGAAAACGCCTCCTGCCGCCCCTTTTTCTGCAAGTATTCCACAAAAACAGGGATGAAGCTTGCAGAAATTGCCGATGCAAAAATCACATCAAAAAAGGTACGGGGAATCCGGCTTGCCAGCAAAAATGCCGCCGCCTGCATATCCGTTCCGTAGTTTGCCGCCAGAAGCTGCTCGCGCACCATTCCCAGTATTTTCCCAAAAAGGGTAATTAACATCATAAAGCTGACGGTTTTCACCGCCTGATTGCCTTTTTCTGACATAATAAACTCCTAAAATCCATTGAAAATTTGTTTTCTTTCGTGTCAATCGGTAAAAATACTCCTTGTAATCCACCTTATATAGTACCTTATTCTCCCTTTTTTTACAACCAAAAGCGGAGAATCCAAAAAAAATGTTTTCGGGAGAAGCTCCCCCGAAAACATCTGCATTTTTATTTGATATGAACTGCTTCGTATGTCACAGCGCCGTCCTTCACACGGAAGCGCAGCATTTTATAATTCGGGTTTACCGTCCCGTCTGCCTTCCAAAGATCGGGCAGGTTGATGTAGCGCACGCCGTCCTTTGTGGAGGTCCAGTAAGACGTACTGCCGCAGGAAATCACAAATACCTTCTTGCCCTGCTCCACATACTTGCTCAGAATCGCGCGGAAATAATTGGTTTCCGCCGCGGAGCTAAATGCAGAAGGGGTCTTGTCCATCACCAGAACAACGGTGCTGTTGTTTGCCGCATCAATGTCTCTTGTGAAGCTTGCCCACTGAGAGGGGTTTGTTGCGGTAATGCCGCCCTTTGCCGCAGAAAGCATTGCCACGCTCACGCCGCCCCTGTTCAGGAAACGATAGCTCCCGTTCCATGTCAGAGAATCCACCTTGTTTGCCGTCTGCAAATCGTTTTTGCCGCCGTAAATTGCCACGCTTGCGTTTGCATCCACATAGGCCTTCGCCTTTTCTCTTGCGGAAGTATAGACTGCCGCATCAATCTTATTTGTGCCTGTGTATGCAAGCTTGCCCGCTACGTTGAAATAATGCGCCCCGTCATTTGCCACTGTTACCGTCTGGTTCAGTGCATCCTTCACCGCCGCTGCCGCAGGTGCCTTGACTGCCGCCGCATTGCCAACCGTTACGGTAATGTATGCAATCGCGCCGTCCTTTTCGCATTTGATGTAGGTAGAGCCTTCCTTTTTCGCCGTGAAGTGATTGCCAGAAACAGCACCGACGCTTTCATCCGCCACGCTGTAATTTGTGCTTGTGGATGCCCAGTAGGAGAACCCATCCTGATCGTATGCGTTCATGGCAATCGTTGCCGTTTCGCCTGCCTTGTTCAGCTTGATGCTTGCATTTGTGGGGCTGAGTCTTGCCACCATGCCGCTCACCACATTCTGCTGATATGCCACCAGATTGTTGTAGGTTGCAATAACAGTAAATGTGCCGCTTGTCTTGGGTGTGAAGCTGTAGCCGCTCCATGTCCCTTCCACGCCGACAGCATCCAGTGTCACCTGCTCTGCCGGAATCTCAATGCGGTTGTAATGTTCATCCAGACCATATACCGTAAAGGTAATAGGCTTGCCTGCCAGTGTTCTTGTCATAGAGGGCTGCATCCGAATTTCCTGCACTGCACCCTTTTCTGCCGTCTGGAAAATGCCGACTGCGTTGATTACCCTACGTTCAGAGCCTTCGGAAACCTTGTTTACCACATTCACAGAAGAATCCTCTGTTGTTTTCACCGCCATGGTAGAGGAGCCGCCGCCGTCTAGGTGCATTGCCTCATACGCGCCGTATTCCTGCATCAGCACGCCCATTTCCCAGTGTGTTGCGCCAATGCTGTCCCCTCTGCCGTCCACAACCATGAAAATTGCGGTCTTGCCATCCTTGGAAACGCCGAATGCTGTTCTGGGCTGTCTGCCCTTCGCAACAATGGAGTTTGCCTCTGTGATTTTCCCGTCAACCAGCAGCTTGCCGCCGCCGCCAAAGGCAGTTTCCATCCCGTCCAGGTTCACAGAGGAATTGATATCCAATGTCATCTGGTCGCCTACCTCGAACATATATGCCGCCTTATCGCGATAATCGCCGCTCATCACGATTAAGTAGCCATCCTCCGGAACCGCTACGGTTTCGCCCTTTTCGGAAATCTGCGTAATCGTGTCATTCTGCACCACAAATTTCACAAGGTTCTGGAAACGGTTATCCAAACCGGAGGTATTTGTCATGGCATTTCTGTCCAGATAAATCGGGAATACCATGGAGGTTACCTTATTCAAAGATGCAAGCTCCATCATCTTTTTCTCGTTGCCGCACTTCGCCGTCATGGTGAAATAATCGAAGAAGGGGTTGCCGTTCTCATCCATGAAGAACGCCGCATACTGCCCCTCGCCCTTGTTTATGCTTGTCCCTGCGGAAATTACCTCGCCGTCTCGCACAATCGGGCCAAATGCCGCAGAATAGGAGCCGCTCAAGCCGAAGAAGTCAGAGTTTACCCCAGCAACCGCGCCGTTATCCGTCAAGAGCTTCTTAACGGTTTCCTTCAAACCATAGTCCGTCTTGCTTTCCACTTCCTTGAATTGCAGTGTACTTTCCGTCAGGTCAACCTTCAGCACATGTATATTCTGAATACCCGCATCCGTCATACGGCTGCTCTTTTCGTATGTCACCCCGCGGGTTACGGTTTTCTCCGTTTTCTGGTTATAATAGGTCGTTGCCGCATACGCCGTTTCCGTCCCCAGATAGCTCAGGGGGGAAAGCAGCAGCACTGCGGCGAGCGCCATCCCCATGGCACGCTTTGCCGTTTTCTTGTTTCTGTTCATTCCCTCATCTCCTTTGATCAACGCATCATAAACATACTTTTTATTCAGACGGAAACCGTTCGGAAAAGTTCCCGTATTTTTCTGATTCTGTCAAATATCATATCACAATGCAATGCGTTTTTGTTCCTTTTTCGGAAAACTTAAAGAAATTGTAAAACTTTTCGGCACAAAAAAAGAGCGCCGTTCCCTGCACTCTCTTTTCATTCCTTCACAACCTCGATTTTTTCTATGCCATACGCCCGAAAAAGCGGCAGCAGCTCTGCTGTGATTTCCTCTCCGCTTGCCGCAATCGGAATCGCCGGTGGGCAGGAAACACAGGGGCTTGCACAAATCCGTCCCACCGCTTCTTCGCAGGAAATTTCCTCCCATCTGCCGAAAATCGCCTCCCGAATCCGCATTTTTTGCTTCGGCAGAATTTGCGGCATCTGTGAGGGTTCGATTTTTTCCTTCTGCGGCAAGCGCTCCAGTGCCTTTTCAATGCGCTGAAAATCCCGTTCCGTATTTTCGGGGGTTGCCATCAGCACCACCGCATCCAAATCGGCAAATTCACATTCGACTTCATGCGCACGCAAAACTTCTGCGACCTCTCTGCCGCGATAGCCCTTTTCGCCCGTAAAAATTGTCAGCTTCAGAGGGTCGCTGTCCATCATGACTGTCCACCCCTGCTTTTTTAGCTGTCCTCTCAGGTGTCCAATCTGTCCAATCGTCCACTGCAATTTTTCCCGATAGCCCTCCGCCAGATAGCGGTTGCATAAATCCAAAGACTGCAAAATCAGATAGGAGGGGCTTGTCGAGCCAAACAGCTCCATGGCTTTTTTCGCCTGTCTGCCAACCCTTTCCGCCCATTCCTCCGACAAATGCAGATACGCACCCCCCGTCAGCACAGGCAAGGTTTTGTGCGCGGAATCGCAGCTCATCGCCGCCCCCAAATCCAATGGATGCTTGGATGGATGCAGAAATTTCAGATATGCTCCATGCGCATTATCTACCAAAAGCGGCACACCCGCCGCCCTGCAAGCCGCCGCAATTCCCTTGATATCCGGGGAACCTCCCAGATAATCCGGCGCGGTAATATAAACGGCGAAAGCGCTTGATTTTTTCAGCCCTTCGGCTACCTGCTCTGCCGTAATCGGGCAGGCGCAGAGGGATTTTGCCCCTTCCGGAAGCAGCCATTCCACATCCACATCCAGCAGGGCACAGCTATACAAAAATGCCTTATGGGCATTGCGCGCCGCCAGAATCACAGGGCGTTCCGTGCGGCTCTTCCTCTCCTGCAGCGCAAGAAACAGCATGGTACGGATGCACTGCGAGGAGCCCTCCGTCCCATAAATCGTCCTGCCAAAGCCAAAAAGCGCGTTCGCATTTTTCTCGCTTGCCGCAATAATGCCCTCCGCCTCGTAAAGCTCATCCGCGCCGCAAATCTCCGTAATATCTCGATTTTCGCACCCCAAAAAGGGCACGCCCTTGTGCCCCGGCATGTGGAGACGGGAGGTGCCCTTCGCTTCGTATTCCTTTATGAAATCACAAATCGGTGTATCCATAAAATCTTCCTTTTCCATCTCACAGGCATGATTGCTCCGTTGCTTCGCTTACCTGCATCATAATGGCACATTCGATTCTTTTTTTGAATAAATCACAGCCATATTCATAAATGCCCGTAATGCTGCCTGTTGCATGGTACGCATTTGCCGCACAGCCGCCGGAGCAATACAGCTTCGCCCAGCAATCCTTACAGCCCTCTCTGGCATAGGCGTTGCAGCACTTAAATTCATCCTGCACCTCTTTATTGGTAACACCCTTCCAGATATCGCCCATGCCGTATTTTTCATCCCCGACAAACTGATGGCAGGGATACAGCTCGCCCCAAGGGGTCACTGCCATATATTCCGTGCCGCTGCCACAGCCGGAAATTCTCTTATAGATACAGGGGCCATGCTCCAAATCCAGCATATAATGATAGAAGGTCAGCGGTCTGCCCTCTTTTTTGCGTTTCAGCATTTCCTTCGCCAGCAGCTCATACTGCTCGAAAAGAATGGGCTTATCCTCTTCTGTCAGCGCATACGGGTCATCAGGCGCACAGACAACAGGCTCCATGCTCAGCTCCGTAAAGCCCAGATCCGCCATGTGGAACAAATCATTCGTAAAATCTACATTATTATGGGTAAAGGTACCACGCATATAGTAGTTCTTATCCCCACGCTTTTTCACAAATTCCTGAAATTTCGGCACAATGCGGTCATAGCTGCCGTTGCCTGCATAATCCTTGCGCAGATGGTCATGCACGTCCCTTCTGCCGTCCAGAGAAAGCACAACATTGTGCATTTCCTTGTTTGCAAACTCGATAACCTCATCATCAATCAGCATCCCGTTTGTGGTCAGCGTAAAGCGGAAGTTTTTATCATGCAGCTTTTCCTGCTCTCTTGCATACGCAACTACCTGCTTTACCACATCCCAGTTCATCAAGGGCTCGCCGCCGAAAAAGTCCACCTCAAGGTTTCTTCTTGTGCCGGAATTTTCAATCAGGAAATCAATCGCACGCTTGCCGACCTCAAATGTCATGAGCGCACGTTCTCCCTGATATTTGCCCTGACTGGCGAAGCAATAGGAGCAGTTTAGGTTGCAGGTGTGTGCAACATGCAGGCACAATGCCTTAATTACCGTATTTCTCGCCTTGAAATCATACGCCAGATATTCATAATTATCGGGCGTAAACAGCTTGCCTGCCCGTCTGAGTGCCACCACATCGTCAATACATTCCTGCACATCCTCCGCTGTGACATCGTCATATTTTTCGAGCATAGCATCAATGATATCCCCCTGCGTATACTCGCGAATCATGCCGATGACATCATACGCCAGATCATCTACGCTATGGATGGAGCCGCTGCAGGTGTCCAGCACGATGTTGTAACCATTCAATTTATATTGATGTACCATTTTTCTACCTCATCACTCTGTTAAAATCTATTTACATTCAAAAAAGGGCTGTTTGCTACAGCCCCTTTCCGATTTTGTCTCATGTTTGATTTGCGATTACTGTTTTTCGCAAGGCTGGTTTGCTACGCCGCAGGATGTTTTGCAAGCGGACTGGCAAGATGTCTGGCATTCGCCGCAGCCACCGTTCTGTACGGATTTGTTCAAATCGCGTGTTGCGATAGTTTTAATTCTGCTCATATTTTCTACCTCCCTAAAAGTCAAAAAATTCTTATCTACTATAAGTTCCTAACCATTATACCCTAACGAAAGGGAATAATCAAGTAAAACATCTTGCGGGAAAAGCAGACTCTCCGCTTTCGCAAAAGGATACCGCTAAATCGGAAGTTATCTGAGCACATCTCCTAATTGAAACAAACTGCCACGGATAGCTTCTCCTGCGCCGTCAATAGCACCTGCTATAATAACGGCGGCAACTATAATCGCCACTGCAATAATAATAGTACCTATTAAATGTTGATATTCTTTCATCTTGATTCCCTCCGTAACTTTGAATTTACCTGGTTGATGCCACAATCATCGAGACAGGACATCATCAATGATATTCATATCGTAGTCAAATATGGCTCGATAAGACGCGCAATAGCTATCTTCATCATCGTTAATAGCAATGATACAGGTTATTGTATCTAATGGTGGCTCAAACTCAAAGTTTTTGTTGAATGATACCATCCTGTCATGAAAGTGGTATTTTTCCATAACCACATCAAAATCTGCCCTCATATCATCAAGGAATTGCTCTCTCTCATCATTGTACCAGCTTTCCAAGCATTGTGCCATAGCAACCCGTGTTAATTCAAAGATATTTGAGTGGCGAATAAATTTACTAAAAGCAATTCTATCTATCGGATAATCCATATACATACCTCCCAAGTTTGGATTGTTCTCTCACTTCTCTCATGTAAATGATATCATATCTTTCCAAGCAACGCCAAAGCCTATTTTACCGCAAGGTGCAAAAACTCCACCCTCTGCGACTATTCCGCCGACAAAAATCATAAATTGAAGGGAACCCAATTTGAAAGGAAAAAGGCCATGAAACAATTTTTCTCACTTTTTCTTTCCTTCGTTCTGCTTTTTGCCGTCTGTGCATGCAGTCGGGAGAAAAACCTGACGGAGCTGGAGGAAATTCAACAGCAGCTTGCCGAAATGGAGGGCTATGCCTGCACGGCAACGCTCATCCGCCAGACGGAAAACGGCGAAAAGATCTATGAGACCAAGCAATACTACAAATCCACGGGGGAGTACCGCTTGGAGCTGACCGCACCGGAGACCGTTGCCGGCAACTACACCGTTTTTGACGGCGACCGCATCTGTCAGTACAACCCCAGAGTGAATGACTGCATCATCCGAGATGTACCCGAATCACAGCACCGCAGTGAGCTGTTTCTGGGGCAATTCATCAGAAACTACATGCAATCGGAGGGGGTCAGCGTGGAAACTGCTTCGTTTGATTCCTCCAAGTGCATCGTGCTGGAGGCTGTCATTCCCGGCAATGATGACGGACTTGCCACAGAAAAGCTCTGGATTGACCGTGAAAGCCTGCTGCCTGTCCGTTTTGTCATTTCTGATGCAGACGACAAGGAACGCTACCGAATGGACTATCACGAATTTACCTTCCATCCGCAATTCGATGCCGATACCTTCCGAATCGCGGAATAAACACCCCTGTTTTTGTCCATACTGAAAACAGTCAGCAGGAAGGGCATCCACTTACATATTATTCTTCCGCCGCTGACCAGACCAAACAGCGGAGTGTGAGAACATGATCGTCAGACGAGGAGATATATTTTTTGCAGACCTCAGCCCTGTGGTGGGCAGCGAGCAGGGCGGCATCCGCCCCGTTTTAATCGTGCAGAATGATATCGGGAACAAATACAGCCCGACAGTAATCTGCGCCGCCATTACCTCTCAGATGAACAAGGCGAAGCTGCCGACGCATATCGCGCTTTCCTCCGCGGTATACGCACTGCCGAAGGATTCCGTTGTGCTGCTGGAACAAATTCGCACGATTGATAAGCAACGCCTGCGGGAAAAGCTTTGCTGTCTGGATGATGCCATGATGCGGCGGGTTGACCGCAGCCTTCTCATCAGCCTTGGGCTGAAATGACTTTAAGTCGATTTGAGCCAAAATGAGATTTTGACTTGCTTAAACAAAAAACCGAGGATTGGACAGAATTCCTTTCCTCGGTTCTTCTTATTATCTATTCTTTTTACTTACCAGAACCAGCCACAGGAAATACAACAGGATAAAGACCACTGTAAATGTAACAACCTGTCTGAGGCTGATTGCCATGCCCGTAATCAGCATAAATCCATGATAAAGCACACTGCACAGGCAGCCTGATTTTATCGCACGGATAAAAAGCATTTTATAATCCATATTGATTCTCCTATTCTTTCCGCAGTCTCTTACTGCTCATTGGTGCCAAGAACAATGCGGATATCCGCACTGCCGACTGCATTCGGCAGAACCTCCACTCTGGCATCCTTAAAATAGCTGACCAAATCCTGCCCAACGCCCTCATTCTTTACCAGAATACGGGTATAGCCGAGCTTTTCGCCGGTATAGTTCGTCGGCTCTGTCACAGTATATCCTTCGTTCTTCAAAAGCTCCGTAAACCGTGCTGCCAGACCTGCTACCGTGCCGCCGTTGGAAACCTCAATGGTCAGGTCCTTGCTGTTGCTGCTGTCGCTATCTGTCTTGCCGACAGGGGCTACATTATAAAACAGGCGATCTACCACCTCTGTCGTTTCGGCAGGGTCATGGATAAAGTAGGACACACCGCTGATATACTGACCGACACCGGGCAGAGTTTCCATCGTCATTTTGCTCATATCAATCTTGGTGATATAGTTTGCATATTTCAGTGCATCGGAAAGGCTTACATCCGTATCTACATATTTATACATCACCTTGATATAGTCCCCAAGGTTTTTCACAATGCTTTCCGTACTCAGCACCTTTGTTGCCAACGCCTTTAAGAACATCTGCTGCACCTGAATACGCCCGACATCACCGTTGGCATAGCCCTTACGGAAACGAACCAGCTGCAATGCCTTATTGCCATCCAACGTTTGCAGACCTTTTTTCAGATCAATCTTGATATCGCCGGTATCGCTCATGTCCCATTTCATATCCCGCGGCACATCTACCTCAACGCCGCCAACGGCATCGACGATTTCTACCAGTGCGTTAAAATCAACCTTTACATAATGATCAATCTTAATCCCCAGCATATCCTCCAACTGAAGCACTGCCGCCTGCGGACCATATTCCTTGCCGCCGATGGCATGCACTGCGTTAAACTTCATGACACCGTATCTTTTGCCCAGAAGCTGCTCTACATCGGTGCAGACATCCACACGCGTATCTCTCGGAATAGAAAGCAGGCTCAGGCTTTCCTGAGAGCTGTCATAATGCACGACAAAGGCAACGTCCGTTCTAGTGCCGTCCGCATCTACACCAAACACTGCCACATTCAGCTTCATATTTCTGCCCAAAAGGGCATCCAGCATACTGGTTTCATCTGCATCCTTGGCAATCGTATCACCGCCAAAGGGCCACTCTCCCGTTACCTTATGATAGGCGAAGCAGGCACCGCCTGCCAAAACCACGAATACCATTACGATAGAAAGCATCACCTTGAAAAAGGTTTTCACCGGATTGAATGGCTTTCTTCTTTTCGGGTGTTTTCTTGTTCTGCTCATGGAATCCCTCACTCGTCTGTCTTTTATACGTCCTCATTCAGCTGATTGCCTTCTTGATTGCTTTCGTTGAACTGATTTTCTTCCTGCTCCTCCGTGCTGCTTTGGGGTGCAATGCCGTAAATACGCTCATTCACCAATTCCTTAATGCCATCCTCATCCAGCTCGACATATCTTCCGGGATTACCCAGATAAGGAACAGTATCACTGGTAATCTTTGCAGGGTCTAAGGCCTTCACATATTTCACATACTTCAGCGCTTCGGACACGGAAATATTACTTTCGGTGCAATCCAGCGCAACCTTTACCAGATCGTTCAGATTCCGCATCAGGGTATCCGAGCTGCATACCTTTTCAATCAATGCCTGAATGAACTGCTGCTGCACCTCGATACGCTTCAAATCCTTCTGCACATAGCCGTCTCTGAAACGAACCAGCTGCTCTGCCTTATCCCCATCCAAATGCTGCATTCCGGGGTACAGGTCGATATACAAATCCTGATAAGGGTCTACATAATACAATCTTTCTTCTACATTAAAATCCACGCCGCCGACGGCATCGACAATCTGGCGGAAGGCAGACAAATCAACCTTCACATAATAATCCATCTTCATGCCGAGGATTTCCTCCAGCATGGCAACGGAGAATGCACAGCGGTTATTTTCGCCTGCATAGGCATGCAGCTCTGTCAGCTTGCACTGCCCGTAAACGCCGTTCTGTTCGGGGACATAGGCATTTTTGCTTTCCAGATAATCGGTCATTTCCTTTGTCATGATGACCTTGGAATCTCTGGGAACAGAGATAAAATGCAGCTCCTTCGTGCCGGTATTAAAGCTTGCGACCATATTTACATCCGCGCGGACACCATCCTCATCCGTACCAAAAACGGCAACATTGATGATTTCATCCTCCTCGGGGTCGGTCGTATCCGATGTTGTAAAATCGGATTTTTCCGCTTTATTTTCCCATTGCTGCACCGCAACCCAGATTTTCGCGCCGGCATACGCCGCTACCAGAAGCAGCAGCAGCAAAATCACTACCAGAATATTTCTGCGCCGCCGTTTCTTCCGCTCTGCCTTTCTGCGGGACATTCTTCTGCCCTGCGCCACCCGATGCGGGTCGATATACGGCTGCTCCTCCTGCACACTTCTGTGCCTGCGCGGCTGTCTGTGTGGCTCCTGCGTCTGCCTGCGGCGTACCTGCCGCTGCTGCAGCTCCATATCCTCGGGAGGTCTGCGCCGTCTTCTGTATTCTCTCTTTTCACCCATGGTTTTTATTCTCCTCTTTTTCAGAGTTCTTTTCGCATGAAATTTTTCATAACCCTATAATTATAGCAAATCTGCCAAGTTCTGACAATATAGAAAAGCCGAATCTCTGATGTTTTTCAGGAAATTTCCTGTTTTTTCCGATACTTGAAACAATACTATTTCTATTATACACCATTTCTCTGCCCTGAAAAGAGACAATTTTCTTAATTTTTCAACGGATTTTGTACTGCCGAAAAAACACAACGAGCCACTTTCCTTTACATTTTCGACATTTTCTCGTATAATCCGTATTTATAGGGATAAAAAGATACAGGAACAAAAGGAGGTATCCGCATGAAGGACCCCGAAAGGACTTCTTACCTTAATAAGGCAAAAAAATTTCTTTCCACGCCCGCCGGCATTGCGCTCACACTTCTCTGCGCCGCCGTTTTCATCACGGGCATTGTTTATCTCATCACCACAACGAAGATTTTATATGTCGGCTGGAACATTCTGCATGCGCCCACAATGCTGCTGCTGAATATTCTGCCGGTGCTGCTGGCATTACTGCTGTTTTTCTTTCTGACCAGAAAAATCGGCTTTTCATGCAGTCTGGTCGGGATTGTGCTGATATTCTTTGCGGTTGTTGACCGTGTGAAGGTTTCCATGCGGCAGGAGCCGCTTCTGCCGACGGATCTGACCTTGGCAAAGGAGGTCATCGCCATTCTGAAAACCTTCCCCGTTTATCAGCTGGTGCTGATTGGGGTCATGCTGATTGTATTCGCGGCGCTTCCGGTATGTAGCTTTCTGAAATCGAAGGCGATTGTACTGCCACCTCTGCCGCGGATTCTAGGACTTGTGCTTGTGCTTGCCTGCGGCTTTGGGGCAAATCACCTCTGGTATGCGAATCAAACGCTGTATGACAGCTATCCGACTGTGGACAATCCTTATTTTCAGGTGAACCAATACAACACACGCGGCATGATTTATTCCTTCCTGCATCAGTTCAACATCATGCAGGTTCAAGCACCCGAAGGATATACTGCGGCAGACATACGGACACTGGAGGACACCGATTGGACACCCCCTGTCAGCACAGAAAAGCGTCCGCACATCATTATGATTATGGGCGAAGCATTTTCCGACCTGAGCGAAAACGAGCATCTGGATTTTACGGGCTACCGCGACCCGATGAAAAACTGGAAGGAAATCTGCGCGGAGGAAGGCACCATCAGCGGGCATATCGTTGTGCCGAACTTCGGCGGCGGCACCTCCAATACGGAATATGATGTGCTGACAGGCTGTGCAACACGGTATCTCGGCAGCTCTTTGCCCTCCTACAGCTTTATCCACAGCGATTTTGACGGCATGCCCCGTCAGCTGCAAAAGCTTGGCTACGAAACGCTTTCCATTCACCCCGGCTATGCATGGTTTTATAACCGCCAGAATGTATATCCCGATCTGGGGTTTGCAGCCTCTTATTTCTTAGAGGATTCCTTCGACCTTGCGACGCAGGGCTACGGCGGCTATGTGAACGAAACGGCAACAATGGATAAAATCATCGAAACACTGGATACGCACATCAAGGAGACGGATACACCGCTGTTTTCCTTTACGGTAACAATTCAGAACCATGGACCTTATGAGAAAAAATACGGCACACTGGAGCAGAACTTCTCCAGCGATATTGATCTGAACGAAACGCAGACAGACCTGCTGACGCAGTATTTCCAAGGAATTGGGGATGCGGATGAGCAAATCGGGCGTTTGAAGGAATATGCAGAAGGCTCCGATGAGCCCATTGTTCTGGTTTATTTCGGCGACCACCTGCCCGGTTTTTCCAACGGGATGGAGTTTTTCGACCTGCTGGATTACCCCATTGATGCCAACGGCTCGCCGGAGGAACAGCTTGCCGTTTACGAAACACCCTACCTCATCTGGCAAAACGAAAGCGCAAAAGCACTCGAAAATACAAAAACGGTAGCGGAAATCGGCCTGCCGGAGGACGGACTCATCAGCTCGCAGTTCCTCGGCTCTGCTGTGCTGGAGCTATTCTTGTCTGACTATGAATCCCCTTTGCAGCATGAAAATAATCAGTTACGCAGAGAATTGCCTGTTTGTGCAAAAAATATCTATGTTGATGCAAACGGAATCTACAAAACAGAAATTTCCGAAGAACAGCAGAAAACGTTGCAACGCTTGATAAACTGGCAATATTACAAGCTTTTTGACGAAAAGAACCCTTAACAGCATACCGAAATCTGTTTCACACCAAGAGAATTTCTCTTGGTGTGTTTCTTTTTATGAGGTGTTTTTACTCTGACATGTGACAAGAATGTGACAGTTTTCTCTCTTTCAACATCCTAATTATTTCCATCTATAGTATAAACTTCTTGTTAATATTTTCCATTCTATGTAAAAAATCGATTGTAAATAAATGCCATCTTTTTCTTGATTTTTCCGTTTCTTAGCGTTGTATTTATTTAAATACAAACATTTTACTGATTTATTTGGATATACAAAAAAATTATTATATATTTGCATCATCCAAATAAAATTATATAAATAATTTAAAGAAATAGATATGGCTAAGAAACAACCCGATATAACTTCAGGATTAACCTGATTAGGGACAATTTTACAATATATAAAAGATTATGGAGTATGTAGTATTCTTAAAGCCTTAATTATTATGTTTATTTTAAGTATTACGTTACGAATATGTTATAATCCTGCATTCTTATTTGATAAATATTCAGATTATATGGCACAAAAACATACTCAAGAACTAGTAAGTAGAATTGATGATGATAAAAAGGTTAAAGATCTATTACCTAAGCTTTTATATAGGTCAAATGCAGATCGAGTATGAATTATTCAGTATCATAATGGTATTTCGGATTGGTTGTATGGATCAATGAGGTTTGAATTATGTGGAGAAGGTATACATTCAATTAAAGAACAGTATGATAATTTTCATCTTAGCTGGTTAACGCTTCCAGATTATTTGAAAGCACATACAACTTTTATTGGAGACTCTACAGCTTTAGAATCACTAGATCATGTATTATATGATCGATTTAGAAAGAATGGTATAGAGTATCTCGCTTGCATTTTATTAAAAGATGATATTGGAACTCCAACTGGAATTCTTGGATTTACTTGAGAGAATATGAATAGTACAGAATATGAAGAAAGTGAGATTAAAGAAAACCTAATTAGATATGGAGCTATAATAGGACAATATATAAAACCAAATGTTATAAATAATGCCAAAGTTAGATAATGTAAAAGAAAAATATGTTAATGGTTATCAAGTAGATAAAGAGACAGAAGATGTTATTTATTCAGATGCAAAACATCTATACTTAGATAAATATGATAATAAGCCTTATGTATCAGTTACTACTCTAATACATAAATATGTTAATGAGTTTGATTCGGCATTTTGATCTGCTTATAAAGCTTGTGAAGCTTTAGTTGATTCAGAAATTTTTAAAGTCGTAAAGACCTCATTATTAAATACTAAAAGATGAGATCCAAAACTTCTTGAAAAATTAAAAATTAGTGAAGAAGAATTTGAAAGTAAACGTGCTGAGATTCTTCAATCATATGAAATTGAAAGAAATAAATCTTGTGAAAGAGGAACAAAAATACATGCTCAATTTGAGAATATGTATTATCAATCTGAAGAACAAGATCTTAAGAAATTTGGTCTTGGAGGAAAATTTACTTGCAAGAAAGGATATTATCAATTAGATTTAGAAAAAGGAGTTTATCCTGAATTTATGATTAGTTATAAATCAGAAGATGGTTTATTAAGAATTGCAGGACAACTTGACTTACTTATTAAAGATGAGAATGATATTTATATATACGATTATAAAGGACTCCCTCTAGATACAAAAATTCCAACTAAAAACGGATGGACAACTATTAAGGATATAAAGGAGGGAGAAGAGATATTTGATAAAGAAGGAAATATAACTAAAGTGTTACATAAATCAGATATCCATTACAATCCATGTTTTAAAATAACTTTTGATAACGGAGAGTCGATTGTGGCAGACCATGAACATAGATGACTTATTTCTTTTAGGAATATAGATAAAACATTTAGGGAAGTAGTTATGACCACAGAAGATATTGCAAAGTGGTTAATTGATAAACCAAGAACCTCGTACAATATCCCAAAAATAATGAACGCAAATCCTCTAAATCTTCCAGAAATAGAACTTCCTATAGATCCTTATGTACTGGGATGTTGACTAGGAGATGGCTCTAAGTCATGTGGAATTATCACTAATATAAACTCTAAAGTATGGGAAGAAATAGAAAATAGAGGATATACTTTTGGAGGAGATCTTTCTGACGGAAAATCTGCGGAAATGCGAACTATATATAATATTAGAAAAAAACTTAACGATCTAGGAATACTAAATAATAAGTTTATACCTGATTTATATATGCGAGCCTCTTATCAACAAAGACTTGATTTGCTTAGAGGGTTAATGGATACTGATGGTTACTATCATGAATCTAGAAAAAGATTTGTAATGGGAACTACTCAGAAATGACAAGCTGAAGATTTATTAAGGTTAGTAAGTACATTAGGCATAAAAGCTACTGTTTTTGAAGTAGATAAAAAATGTAATGGAAAGATATTTAAAGGATGAGATGTATGTTTTTCAACTGATGGATTAAATCCCTTTTTAGTAAGAAATCAAGATATCGACTTCCCATCTAAAAATAAGAATACATTTAGAAATATTATATCTGTAGAAAGAGTTGATACAGTAGCAACGCAATGCTTAGAAGTTGACAGTCCATCACACACGTTTTTATTCGGTGATTCAATGATAGTTACACATAATACTAATAAGAAAATCGATAAGGAATCATTTTATAATAGATTTACTAAAAGTAGAACTATGATGAAATTCCCAATGAATAATATTATGGACTGTAATTTTTATCATTATACATTACAATTATCATTGTATGCATATTTATTACAGAAAATTAATCCAAACTTTAATATTAAACGTTTAGTATTAATACATATAGATCATAGTAATCATATTACAGAACATGAATGTGATTATTTAAAATCAGATGTAGAAACAATGTTAAAACATTATAAAAGAGATATAAAGATTAAATCTGAATTAGATTTAGATAAACCTATAGTATTTTAATTATGGGACTAATAGATATTATTAGTGGACATGTTAATGAAGCAATTAATAAAAACGAAGACTTATCTGAAAAAAGATTAGCAGTTTGTAAAGAATGTCCATTATACAAAGAAACACCAATGGGTCCGATATGTAATCCTAGATTATATATTAATGAAAATAATAAAACAGACTATTCAGATAGACCAAAAATTGGATATAGAAAAGGATGCGGATGTAGATTATCTGCAAAAACAAGACTTGCACATGCAAGATGCTTAGTAAATAAATGATAATAAGTTAAATTTAAAAATGTAAATGATTATGGGAAAAAATCTTTTAGGAAATGCACACATGCAAGAAATGGGAGTTCATCTTATGGGAGCAAATATTAAACATGAAACGAAGGAGTTAACTCCTGAGGAAATTGCTGCTCACAATAAAAAAATGGAAGAAGAACAGCTTTTAACAGCAAATAGATTACTTGAATTAAACAAAGGCGCTAAAGACGCATCTAAAATGAAAGTAGCTGCAACTGGATATACTGTTATTATAAAACCGTTTGAAAAAAATCCTTATAGAGAAATTAAAACAAGTGCTTCAGGTTTAATTTTATCTGCAGGAGATCTTTTTGCAGATACATATAAGTCTGATGATACTGGCGAGATGGAGAGAGCCGAACAATTCATTGCGTGTGGTACTGTTATTTCTGCAGGACCCGAATGTAAATACGTAAAACCTGGAGAGGATATATATTACAGAAATTCTGTAGTACCTGTTCCATTTAATAATATGGGTTATTACGCTATCAGTGAACAAAACATTATATGTCGAGTAATTGAAAAGGACAAAGAATAATATGATAAACGAAATTGAAAAAACGTTTTTTAACCCAGGAGATGTAGTCACTTTAAAACATGGTGATCTTACATCTCCTGTTATGTATGTAGTAGAAAAAATTACACAATCATACAAACATGGTAATGAAATAACTAATATCTTTAAAGGTATTAAATGTAGATGATTTGATAAGAATATGGTTTTACGTGAAGCAGTATTCTCAACAAAAGATTTAAAATTTTATAAGAACAAGTAATTATGAAAGCTTATTTAAACAATGGTATAACAATAGAAGGCACTGTAGCTGAAATTAAAGAGTTTTTGGAAGGACAGAATTATACAATTACAACTACTCCAAATACTACTCCTGTTTGGATTTATCCTTCGCAACCTTTAGACCCTAAATATAATAAATTTGAAATTACTTGCTCTACAACAGATATTAACAATAAAACAATATCATCATGGAACAAGAAGAATTAATGCAATTTGTTCAATGACTTCCATCTAAAGTAGAGGAATTCCAAAATAAAACTCCTGAAGAAATTGTAGGAAAGCTAAATGAATTAGCACAAACAGAAGATGGTATGAATACTATTTCTGGATTGATTAATCAATTTAAACAAGAGCAATCTGCAGGAATGTTTAAACAAGGAGGCAAACTTGCTTATCTTGTTAATAAATTTAAAGATGGAGGATCTGCAAAGAATGAGCGTAAAGAAAATAAGAAGGTTGTAAAAGAAGGTAAGAAATCTTCTAAATTCAATCGCACTGCATATAGAAATATGAAATCTGCTATTAAGGATCAAGATCTTGGATTAAGTAGAAGAGAAGTCAAAGCAGCTGCAATGAAAAATATTGTAGGAGATAATTCTAAACCTAAAGTAACAAAAACTGAAGGTTCAGTTATTTCTCAACCTTTATCTTTTGGAGTATCTATGAAAACTGGAATTACTCCTAAAGTAAATGTGCAGACTAATGCTACTCCTGATTTATCTCAAGGTAATTTCAATCAAGCTTTTGCAGCAGCTAGAAGTGCAGGACTTACTAACTTTACTTGAAATGGAAAGTTATATGGAACTCAATTAGCTCCAACAAGACCTGCTCCTAAGAAACCAAAGCTTCCACAATCTAATCTTAGATCAAGAAATATTCCTGAAGCAGAAGAAGCTGGAATGTCTGCAGCTAAAGGAATTAGACCTGCAAATATGAATGAAGAACTAGTTGCAACTAATCCTTTGTATAGTGATTATATAGTAGCATCTAATTTAGGTAATCCTAATAGGTTTGATAGTAGATATGTAGGACCTAGAAGTATGTCGGTTAATTATGGAAATAATGCTACTTTAGGATCTATTCCTGTTGAACACCGCATCAATCCAAGAAACCTTGGTTCATTTTTCCAAGAAGGAGGTAAAACTTCTCAAAGAAAATCTGATAAAACTCGTAAGGAGTTTCATGGAGTAGATTTATTTGAATATGGACCTAATAAATGAGTACATAATGGAGCACAAGTTGCCAGAAGTTTAAAACCTGGAGTTAATCAAACAGTATTGCCTAATGGAGTTGGTTTAAGACAAATTACTAGAAATAATATTACAACATCAGAATTAGTATCTCCAAATAAACAAGATACTCTTTATATACATAATGGGGTTGGAGGTAGAGTAGATAGTAATATTGATGATTCTGGAATTCTTGGATTTTTAGGATTGAGACGGTCGTCTCCTGTAAGTAATAGATATAAAGAACTCCAATCAAAGTTTGGAACTCAAAAATTTGCAAGAGGAGATGCATTTCCTGAAATAAAACGAGACACTGTTGTTAATAATGTAGGTAATCTAACAGATAGAGGTGTAATTGATAAGGAAATGATTATTACGGGTATGATTCCAGGAACAAATAATCAGTTAATTGATTCTGTTCGTAGACATGTAATTGCCCCAACTTTTGAAAATCCATATTTAGGAACTCAAGCAATACCTGGAGATACATTGTATTATCGTACTTCTGGAATATATACTCCTTCAGGAAATGCACTTCAGAGAGTTCAAGACAATAATTACCAACCTACAAAAGAGGAAAAAGAAAAATTAAATAAAAAATAATGCTAGATTTATTCCTTTATGATAATGTAACATGTAATCTAAAGATTAACGAATACGAAATATTATTAATAAAGGAGTTTGCAGCGCTGTGAGATATAGAAAGAAATAAATGTAAAGAAGATCCAAAAGGAACAAAGAGGTTAAGAGCTTGAAGAGAATTTAAATATATATGGTTGTTTTGTGACTGAAAAAGTCCATATCAACAATACTTAGAGAGACAAAAGCATGATGCAGCTATGGAAGATTCTGGATTAACTCAAGAAGAATGAGACGATCCAGTCTTCCATGCAGCAGTTAGAAAATACATGGAAATCAAAGATTCTTCTAGAATACTTAGCCTTATAAAAACAGCGTATCGAACTCTTGAAAAAATGAGAGTATCTTTAGATAATATAGACCTTGAAGAGAGAGATAATAATAGTAAACCTATCTTTAAGGCAAAAGATGTATTAGCCGATATTGCTAGTATTGGAGTTATGGCAGATAAATTAAAAGAACTTGAGCTTAATTATAAAAAAGATCAAATGCAATCCAATGCTAAAAATAGAGGGGATGTAAAACCTGGATTTATGGATAGTTAAGTATGGTAAAGACAATTAAATCTTCAATGTCTCAAGCACGTAAAAAAATGCTTGAACAGATAAAAAATAAAGAAGAATCAGAAGTTAAAAGAAAGAAAACTGCTAAAGAGAAATATAAAGAACTTAGAGAATCAATAAAAGAACCTGAACCAACTCCTCAATCTTTTTCAGATAAATTTGAAGAAGAATTAAAAAAGCAATTACAAGAAATGCTTGGAGATCAGAAAAAAGATACTACAGAACAATTTGAGTATACTGCAACTGATTTTTATAAAAAGAGAGATGGTTTGTGAGATGTGGCGGTCACTGAAGATGTACTTTACTTTGATCCAGAGCTATCATATGAATTAACTGGATATAGACCAATTAATGAAATTCAAGGTTTAGATTTTGATCCTACTCCTTTTAATGAACTAGCTCAAATTTATGATAGAACTGGTTCATATACTGAATATCCTGCAGATTCAAAGCCTTATAATGATTTCTGGAGAGAACAATATAAACGTTGTACTGAAGGTTATACAGTTGGTAAATATAGAATTACAGGAGATCATTATTTCTTTTTAAATTTCTATAGAATGGAAGTTATTTCCGAAGGAGCTAGAGGTGGAGCTGGCCGTAATGAAAAGTTTCCTACATTTCTAGCTAAACAATATGAATTCTTTCATTATGTTGAAATGGCTGAAAGACTACATAAAGATGTAGCTATATTAAAAGCTCGTGGTATTGGACTATCTGAGATTGTTGCTTGTTTAGCAGTAAGACCTTATATAACTAATAGAGGTTATCGTTCCTTATTAACTTGTGCTGCAGAAGGTAAACTTACTCCTTTAAAAACTAAATGTTGAAAGCAGTTAAACTGATTAGACATGAATACTAATGGAGGTATGCGTCACCTACGCCAAAAAGTTAATAATGCAGATACTAAACGTGCATCTCAAGTTACTCCTGATGGAGTCGAATATGGTTGAATGTCAGAAATTGATTCAGTAATTGCTGATACATCTGATAAGATTCGTGGTGATCGTGTTGATAGATTAATCTATGAGGAAGCAGGATCTAATAAATATTTAACTAAAAGTTGGATTCAAGGTAATGCTCTTGTTGAGCTTGGTGGTTATCATTTTGGAACACGTATTGCTTTAGGTACAGGTGGTGATGATATGGCACTTGAAGGTTTATCAAACATTTTTGCAAAACCAGAAGGATATAATGTACTTCCATATAAAAACTATGATACAGAAGATAGAAAGCCACAATTAACAGCTTTCTTTATTCCAGCTCATAAGTTTAGTTTACGAGAAGAATTTTTAGATACAAGAGGAGTTACACAATCTGAAGAATTTAAAAAGTTTTATGAGGAAGAACGTAAAAAATTAAGTGGTAAAGATCTACTTGATTATTGTGCAGAGCACTGTTTTATTCCAAATGAAGCGTTGTATAAACAGGGTGAAAATATCTTTGATTCAATTGCAATTGCAGATAGATTAACCCAAATTAGGATATTTAAAGCAGGATTAAAACCAGAATACGTATCATTATTATGAGATCGTTCTGGAGATACTCCTGATTTAACAAAAGTAAAAGTTGTAAGTAATCCAAATAGTAAAATTACTATATACGAAAGACCACTTCGAGATGAAGACGGTCTTGTATTAAAAAATCTATATGTTGCAGGAATAGACTCTATTGACCAAGGTTCTGGAGATTCTTCTACCTCAACAGATGTATCTGATTTCTGTATAGTTATTAAGAAACGTATATATGGATTACAAGAAGCGAAATATGTTGCGATCTATAAAGATCGTCCTCGAGATATTCGAGAAGCATATGATGTAGCAATGAAATTATTAGTATGATATAATTGTAAAGCACTACTAGAACATACTAAGATTAGTATTGTTACATATTTTAAAGAAAAAAAGAAAGATAGTCTATTTATGAAACGTCCTGCTTCAACTCTTGGAGATATGAAAAGAGGCAACTCACAAATGATTGGCGTACCAGCTACAGAAGCTATTATCAAGCACGGTCTTGAATTAATTAATAATTTTGTTAATGATTACTGTTATTCAATTGATATTGATGAAATGCTTGAGCAATTGTTAAAATATTCTTGAGAAAATAAACGAAAGTTCGATATTATCGCAGCTATGGAAATGGCAGAAATTGCAGATGAAGAATTAATGAATATACGACCTGCTGCTCAAGATAAATTAGCGAAAGAATGAGAAAATATTGGATGGTTCACTAATGAAAAAGGCTATAAAGAATATGGAGTAATACCGCAAAAGAATGGAACTCGTTGATAAAGTATATGAAATAATTGAAAAGGCTATGTGTGCATATTACACTGGAGACTTTACATTAACTATAGATGGTAATCAATGGAAATTAAGTTTAGATTTGAATCAATGAAAAGCTCCATTAGTTTTAGTCTATGAAGGTGATGAAGAAGGTTTTTTCGAATTTCTTGAAAAAGAACTTAGAAACAGACAACTAGATAGAACAAAATATTATTCTGGAGAAATGACTACTCCAGGTGAAGGAAATCAATATATAGTATTAGAATATGGTGATAGAGAATGAAGTAAAGAAGATTAATGATGCGATAGGTAATCTTGTATATGATAAAGTTGCTATAAGAAAAGCTTATGGATATTATCATTGTCGTAGAGATGCAGATCAATTCAAACACCTAGAAGAAAATTACGGAATTGGAACTCCTACATCAGTTAGTTTTACACCATTAATTAAGAAACATATTGATGTATTAGTTGGAGAATATCTAGGTTTAAATCAAGATTTAAAAGTATCTTGCAAAGATGAAAAGACTGTTTCAAATATAATGAGAGAAAAGCAACTTAAAATTAGTGCAGAAGTATTTAATTATTTGCAACAGTATTTAAAGAATAACATTATTGCAGCTATTATTGAAAACAAAGAAATTGTAAATGATCCTTTTATTGAAAAAGAGATCAACTCAATTCAACAAGATATTGATCAATCTTTCGTTTCAGAATATGAAATTGCTGCACAAAATATTCTTGATTATTTAAGACAATCAAGAAATATTGATTTAAAACGTAAAATGGCAGAATTACTTACAGATTTACTTGTTACAGGTACTTGTTACTATAGAGTAAAACCTACAGAAAGTAATTCAAATGTCAATATTGAAATTTTAAATCCTGTTAATACGTTTATAGAACGTAATCCAAATTCTCCTTATCTTGCAGATTCTAAGAGAGTTGTTATTAGAAAATGAATGTCAAGAGAGGATATCTTAAATACATTCAGATCAGAATTAACTACAGAAGCCGCTAAGAAAATTAGAGATATGCAACAAACTGCAGATTCAACATCTCCTACTTATTTGGTTAGATATGTTGGTAAACCTGCTGAGCCTAATTTACGAGCTGATAATTTACATACAGGTATTCTTGCAGGACTTGAAGCACATCCAGGATGGCCTGGAGATTATGATTCAATAGAACCTATAAAGAATCATCTTATTCCTGTATATGAAGTTGAATGAATTGAAGCAGATTATAAAACTGGAGAATTAACAAGACATGAAGGAGTAAAAATTGGTTCAGAAGTATATATTACTCGTGGAGAATCAAAGTATATTGTAAGAAGTGCAGATTGTCCTAGTAGATGTAGATTATCTGTTAACGGAATGTTTTTCTTAGATAAAAATGGAGATCCATATTCATTAATAGCACATACTATGGACCTACAGGATTAAATTATATGAGTCCTGTATAAACCCCGTGAATTGCTGGAAAACCTTAAATTGAATAATAGTAAATTTAAGACAATCAGCAGCTAAGCTTAGATAGAAATATCTTTGAAAGTTCAACGACTATCCGAAAGGAGTACACTTAAGTAAGTGGAAGTGCGGGGACAAGTTTAATTTAAAGTTAATTATAAGTAGTTATGAAATATAATGAAACAGAATTTATTTGAATTAATTTTAAATCAAATTTGTATGATATAGTCTAATCTGCATGGTGACATGCAGCAGTCGAAAAGACGGATATAGATTAACGACCTATATCGAATAAACAATGAAATATGATTTACTTATATATTTTAGAGATAATCTTATTGCTTCTTCAGGAGGAGTTGGAGATTGGATGGATGTTTCTTTTATTCCTTCGTTTTTAGGTGAAAAATTAGTTGATAGAGTTAAAGCTTGGCAAGCATATAAAAAGAATGGCTTAGCATTAATAAATAGTAAGGAAGAAGGTAGTGAAGGTATGCCTAATACGATTTTTAATGGATTTGATGATACTGTTAAAGCTCAGGCTATTCAAGGCATTCAATTAGCTATTCAAGCTGTAGAACAACAAGCTTCTTCAATTACAGGAGTGTTACCTGAAAGATTAGCTCAATATGAACAGAGAGATGCAGTTTCTAATGTTCAACTTGGAGTTAAAATGTCAGGTTTATTAACTAAACAATATTTTGAGACCATGGATATCATTTATAAAGAAGCTAATTATGATATGCTTAATTTAGCTAAATTAGTATATCCAAATGGTATTACTGGTACTATTGTGTTAGGTAATAAATATTCAAGAATATTTACTGCACTTCCTGAACATTATACACTTACAGATTTTGATTTACATATTGAGGATAGTTCTAAGTCTTTTAAAGATATGGAAACTGTAAAGGCTCTTAATATTGAATTAATTAAAGCTGGAATGTCAGATCCCGATATGGCAGTAAGTATTGCAACTGCCAATAGTATGTCCGAACTTAAACGTTATGTAGCTAAAGCTACTGCTGTTAAGAAGGAAGAAAATAATAGTGTTTCTCAGTTGCAGCAACAACTTCAGCAATATGAACAAAATCTGCAACAGTTACAGAAACAAAATGAACAATTACAAAGGGAATTAGGTCAATCACAAAATCAACTTGAACAAAATAGTCAAGCTAGACTACAACTTGAAGCTGAAAAAGTAGCTATTGAAAGAGAAAAAGTTAAAAACGATAAGGATTATAACGATAAACTTATTGAAACAAAACAGCAACAAGTTCAAATTCAAGCTGCAGAAACAGTTGATACTAATCCTTATAATGATAAAATAAAACAAGTTGTATAATATGAATAAAAAAATAAATATTGATGTAATTGTTAGATCTGATTGTAAATTAATTGCTGTAGATAATAGTGATTATTTAGGTGTAGATTTAAGTCAGTATATAATGTTAGAATTTCTATCTTATAATACTGACGAAAATTTGCTTCCAGAATCAGTAAAAATAAGAAAGGAATTACATAATCGGGGACACTATTTAAGTAGATTTGCATCTGAATTTACATTAAATGTTGACGGAACTTATTCTTATTATAAATTAGTAGTTCCACAATTAATACATTTTCAAGACGATAAAGAGCCTGATAAATATATTAATTTAATAGATGAATTATTTTTTTTAAATGGGGATCTTTATAAATCTAATATTACAGACCAGGAAGGATATACATTAGACGAAGTAATTGAAAGTTCTGAAATTATTGGTTATAAAGAAGCATATGAATTTGTGCAAGAAAATAAGGCTTCACAAACTTTCTATTGTCCAATAAAAAATGTCTTTAGTGTTTGCAAATTACAAAGATGTTTAGTATATTTGCAACGGCAATTACTGTTGAATAACAGTAAAATATGTAGTTATGATAAATGTAAAACAGATGAAAATTTAAGGAATCGCAGAGATTTCTTATTAAGTGCTATGTATGTGTTTGATTATCTAAAAGATATGGGGAACTTTACAGAAGCGCAAAGAATATTAGATAATTTATCTTCATGTAATTCTTTATGTGGAGAGGAATTAGGTAATATAAATAATAGTTGTGGTTGTGGAAATTCTATATAATGAATTATATAAAATATTTGTTCAAGAATTAATTAATATTAATATTGGGCATTTACCTGATAAAAAAGCATTATTTACAATGAACGAATTAATTAATGCAATTGATTATATTGAACACGGTAATCCAACTAATAATGAAATAATCAAAATAATTCAATATTATGAAGAGATCTAATGTTAATGTAATCATAGATAATGCAATAAATTCTCAAGACTATTATAGAATGTATAGTTCTAGAGATTTTTATAGAGGAACATCTTTTAAGATGGCAGGAGCCTGAACTCCAGACACTCATTATTTCAACGATGAACATATTATTGATTTTATATCTTGTGAAGGAGCTTTATTGTATTGTCTAAGAGGTCATTTATCATCAGAATGAAATAAGCCGAATCTAATTTATAAAGACGATATAATTGTTGGTGTAGAATCTAATCCATATTGAGCTTTTATTATGGGAAATAGTGGTAAAGGTCAAAAAGGAGATAAAGGCGATATTGGTCCTATCGGACCAAGTGGAACTGATGGTATTACTCCACAATTAAAAATTGAAGACGGTCGTTGACTACTTTCAATGGATAAAGGTCAAACTTGACAAGATATAGGCCAAGCTACAGGTGATCCTGGGCAAAATGGAACTGATGGAAAGAATGGCTCTGATGGAATTGGAGTAATTCCTGGAGGAACTACTGGTCAAGCATTAGTTAAAAAATCTAATGCAGATTATGATACAGAATGAAAAACTATTTCTGAAGGCGGAGAAATTCCTAATTTTGATGCAGAAGTAGTAAATGTCTCTTCAACTACTCAGGCTAATGCTAATGTAGTTTTAGAGAGAGATATATTCAAATTTAGTTTTGGATTACCTAAAGGAGCTGATGGAAAAGACGGAAAAGACGGTAAGGATGGAACAAACGGAACTGATGGTTCTAATGGAGAAGATGGATTAAGTATTAAGTTGATGTATGCAAAAAGTAGTAGTGTAAATACTCCTCCAGTTGTAAATAAAACAAATACAAATCCTGGTTCTGTATGAAGTACAGTTGTTCCTATTCATACTTCTTATGAAATTATATGGTCAATCACAGCATCTTTTAGAGATTCTACTCTTGTTGGAGAATGGTCAGATCCTGTTCAAATGACAGGAGAAAAGGGACAGGATGCAGTAATACCAAATTGGAAAACATACGTTTATAAATTAAGTGATAGTAAACCATCAAAGCCTACAGGAAATAGTCCTAGTCCATCTGGATGGGAAGATTATCCTACAACTAGTGGCAATTGGTGACAATGTATTGGAACAGTTAATGGGGAGACAGGTCTTGTAACTGAATGGTCAGAAGTAATACCAGTTAACGGTAGAGATGGTCAGGCTCAAGATGGTAAATTTACAGAATTTAGATTTGCCGTAAATACAAGTAATTCAAATCCTCCTACATTAAACGCAACAGTAAGAACTCCTTCAGGATGGTCTGTGGTTCCTCCTGAAAAATCTAAAGATGGATATCTTTGGATGACTACAGCAACTATTAATCCTGATGATACTTTAAATACAAACTGGACTACTCCAGTTGTTATAAGTGGAGAAAATGGTACGAATGGTACAGACGGAATTCCTGGAACTCCAGGAGAAGATGGAAGAACTACATATTTTCATATTAAATATTCTGCTGTTGCCAACCCTACTTCTTCAAGTCAAATGACTGAAACTCCAAGTACATATATTGGAACTTATGTAGATTTTACTCAAGCAGATAGTACAGATCCCTCTGACTATACTTGGGCAAGATTTGAAGGAATTCAAGGAGAAAAGGGAGAACAAGGAATCCCAGGTACTAACGGAGAAGATGGAAAAACAAGTTATCTACATATTAAATACTCTAATGATGGAGGTGTAACCTTTACAGGTAACAATGGAGAAGATCCAGGTGCTTGAATTGGAATTTATGTAGATTATAATATAAATGATAGTGATGATCCTTCTGACTATAAATGAACCAAAATAAAAGGAGAACCTGGAATTACTGGTGATCCTGGTCCAGCAGGTAAAGATGGGGTTGATGGATTACCTGGAATTGGTATTGAAGTTCGTTATTGCTTAGGAACTACAACTATTTATGGAGGAACGAGTACTCCTGGAACAACAAGACAGCCAACAGGTTGGAATTTAGCAGTTCCAACTCCTACTGAAGAGACTCCTTATATTTGGTTTATTCAAGCCAGAGTAAATTATACAAGTAATACTGATAAAGTTGGCACAATTGAAGGTAGCTGGAGTACTCCCACTAAATTAAGTGGAACTAATGGATTAAATGGAGAGAATGGTTCTAAAGGACAAATAATTTATCCTGAAGGTATTTATAATGTTAATACTGTATATCAAGGAACCGCAGATAAAACTCCTTATGTATATGATTCTAATGATGCTAGCTATTACGTTTTAAATATAGTAGGAACTTGGCAAGGAACATTACACAGTAATGAATCTCCTAGCACTGATACTAGTAATAGTTGAGTTAAATTAGATGCATTTGAAGCGCTGTATACTAAAATTGGGATTATCGCTAACGGTCTTATTGGATCTGCTGTATTTAATGGAAACTATATGTTTAGTCAACAAGGTATTGATGCAAGTGGACAAATATCTACACAATATCAAAACTTTGATCCAGAAATTCCTACAGGAGGTGAATTTACTCCAAATATACTATTTGATTTTAGAACTGGAGCTGGACATATGGCTGCTGGAAAGATTAAGTTTGGTAGTGATGGAAGTGTTGATTTAACTAACATTAAAATTAATAATGCTATTATTCAAAACATTAAACAATATAGTCTTACTCAGTCATCTGATCCACATATACTAGATTCATTATATTCTGAAATTATATATTCTCCAACGATACATGAAGATGTAACTCTTAAAGTAAATGCTTCTGAATATCAATTAAATATTGATGATTCGTATTCTGGAGTAATTCATAATAAGTCGGATAAACAATTATTTATATATCCATTTGATAATGGAAACGATGATGAATCTATTAAAATTTGTGGTTATTATAATGGTAGACTGCTATTCAGTTATGATGAGCCAATTCTTTTTAATGCTTCTCAAATTTTACTTCCAGCTGGAGGAGTATTGGAATTTAAATTTGTTCCATCTTCAATAGTTAATAATTACTATGTTGGAACAATTTGAGTAGAGAATACATCAGATTTTGAGTTAAAAACATGAAAACAAAATGGAACGCTACGTTCAGATCTTTATTATAAAAGCTATGACGATTATAATAGTGATTCATTTTTAGCATGTGGAGAAGTTTATTTTAATTCATCTGGAGTGCCATCTTTATCTGGTTTTTCTAGATGTAGAACTGATTTAGTATTAACTGTAAGTCAATCTGGAAGTTTTTCTGCAAATTTAGATTTAACAAGTATTTATAACGGTAGAACTTTATCAATAAGTACAATAGCTTTTTCACAACCTATATGAGATGGAGCTATGCTAAAAATGTTCTATGGTTCAGCAAGAAGCAGGATTAATGGAGCTTTTTTAGATGTAAGAACTGCAGACGGCAAAGTACCAACAACAAGTATTAGTGTTCCATTTTTAATATTAGGGTCAAAATAATAAACTATGAAGAAAAATAATATATTACCTACTATAGATCTACAAAATTCAAGAGAGTATTCTGGAGCTTATAATTCAAGAGATTTCTATAAAGGAACTTCCTTTAAGATGGCGGGAGAATGAATAACAAATACTCACTATTTTAATGACGAATATATTGTAGATTTTGTATCATTTGAAGGAGCTTTATTGTCTTGCATTAGAAGTCATACATCATCTTCGTTAAATATGCCTGAATTAGTTCGAGAAAACGATAAAATCATTGGTATTAAACCAAATCTTTTCTGAGCTTTTGTAATGGCAGGAGTTGAAGGACCTGCTGGCAAAGTATGAGTTCCTGAAGTTAAAAATGGAATAATTTCTTGGAAACTAGATGATGAAACTCCTACTTCAATTCCTTCAACAAATATTATTGGTCCTCAGGGTCCAGAAGGAAAAACTCCAGTTCTTGGATTACTAAAAAAAGGTGATTTATACTATTTAACTGTAAACGGAGAACCTTTAAAAGATCCAGAAACTGAAGAAAACGTACCTGTACAAGGACCTAAAGGAGATACAGGAAACCCTGGTCCAAAGGGAGCTGATGGAAAAACACCAGTATTCAAAATAGAAAATGGTAACTGGATGCTTTCCTATGATAATAATAAATGAGAAAACCTAGGTAAAGCTGTAGGTGAGGATGGTGTAAATGGTAAAGATGGGAAGAATGGAAAGGATGGAATAACTCCTTATCTTCGAATAGAAAATGGCCGTTGGATGCTTTCAATGGATAACCAATCTTCATGAAAAGATATTGGTCAAGCTACTGGAGCAAGAGGCCCAGAAGGTCGTCCTGGAATCGATGGTCGAAATGGACATGATGGTAAAGATGGAGAGGATGGAATTAGTCCTATACTTAAAATCACGGATAATAAATGATATGTATCATATAATGATGGTGCTACTTGGCAGGTACTAGGAAGATCTATTGGAGATCAAGGAGAACCTGGTAAAACGCCTAAACTTATTAGAGTTTTTGGAGATCCTGCTACTCTTTTAGATGATCGCATTCTTTGAGGTTATGATGGAGTTCCTGTTAGTGAATGGACAGTATTATGTTACTTAAATGAGCTAAAAGGAGATTCTATTAAGTCTGTTAATATTACAGATGCAGAAGGTAGTTTAGAACTTACAATGGAATCAAGTAAAGTTATTACTGCTACTGGTTCTGTACTTCCAAGATTTAATGCAGGAACTATTGAAACTGTTGAGTGAGATCAAAATCCGTCATTAGTAATTGATAAAACTAATGCTCCTAGAGAATGAGCTTTAAATGTAAAAGTTCCTAAAGGAAAACCTGCTACAGTAACTGTAGTTTCTGAAGTAGAAAAATTAGCACCAGATGCACAACCTTATGTAACTGACTTAAATCCAGATATTAGTGATGCAAATCTTAAGTTTGGAATTCCTCAAGGAGAAAAAGGTGATCCTGGTGATGAAAATATAGCAATCGGATGCCAATCTGATTTTCCAAATAACGAGCCAGAGCATGATAAGATTTGGTATGATCCATGTGATGAAGCTATGGATCAATATTCAGTCCAAGACTTTTTATATCATTCTTATATTGCTGTTGGTGGTACTCTCAATCAAGAACAATTCGAAGCTGCTTGAAAATCATTTCCTAATACAGCAGGAATAGTTGAGATTATTGATTCACTTGAAAGTGATAAAACGGATGCTGCACTCTCTGCGGCACAAGGTAAAGCTTTAAAAACTCTTATAGATGATCTGAAAGCTTCTGTGGCTGCAGCTCTTGATTATAAAGGTACTAAAGATAGTTACGACCAACTTCCATCTTCTGGAAATAAGAAAGGTGATGTATGGAATGTCGTTGCAGCTCATGGAACTACTCCTGCTGGAACTAATTATGCTTGGGATGGTGCCAAGTGGGATCCACTGGGAGGTACAATTGATCTTTCAGGATACTATACAAAGTCACAAGTAGATGATGCAATTTCTGCAGCAAAAACAGAACTAGAGGCTGCAGATACAGCTTTAGAAGGACAGATTACTACAGTTACTAATCAGCTTAATAACAAAGTTAATAAGGTTGAAGGTTCAGGTTTAATTTCTGATACTGATTTAAATCAAATCAGAACTAATAAATCTGACATTGAATCTTTACAAACATCTGTTGGAGGTAAGCAAGACGAATTAACTCCTGGTAATGCAGTTTCAATTACAGAAGAAAATGTTATTGATGTTAAGTTAGATCCAGCTTCAAATGAAGCACTATCAAAATCAGCCGAAGGTCTTAAGTTGGATCTTAGTGGAATAAAAGGCTCAACTGTAAAAGTTGGAGTTTCCATTACTGGTGGTGCTGAAATTGGTGCAGATCAAACAATCGCTGCTGGTATGCAGGCTCTTAGTGATAGTATTAGAACCGCTGTTGCAGGAGGTATTACATCACTAACAAGTCCTGATGAAACAATCACAATAACTAGTACAGGCACTTCTAGAGGTTTAGCTATAAATACAGCTAAACTAGTATCTACTACTTCTTCAATTCAAGTAGGAGATGACGGTAAACTAGACATGTTCTGGATGGAAGTAGAATAATTAATTTTCCCTCCTCATTCTTTTAGATTGGGGGGGGGTTAAACAAAGTATAATATGACAAATTTAAGTTTTTCAAAAATAGCTACTGTACCTGATGCAGGGTTAACAGTAGGTAGAATATATTTTGAAACCTCTACAGGTTTAATTAAAGTTGCAACAAGTACATCAGCTTATGATGCATTTGGAGGTGTTAGAAATGCACAGTGGAATTCAGCTTCTCAGCACCTTATTATTACAAATGCAAACGGAAGTACTATAGATTTAGACTTATCAGATGTAGCTTCTGCTACTGAGGTTTCTACAGCAATTGCAGGAAAAGCAGATAAAACTTATGTTGATGATGAGCTAGCTAAGAAAGTAGATAAAGTTACAGGTAAAGATTTATCAACGAATGATTATACTACTGCTGAAAAAACTAAGTTATCTGGAATTGCAGCTAATGCTCAGGTTAACGTAATCGAATCAGTGAAAGTTAATGGTACTACTTTAAAAGTTACAGATAAAGCAGTTAATGTAGTAGTACCTGCAGCAACTGTAACAGGTGTTAAATCAGGTGATAAGGTATTAGCATTAGCTAATAAAGAATTATCAACAACATTAGGTTTAACATATGATTCTGCTACAAAGAAAATTAATTTAACAGGTATTGGTTCTGCTGTTATTGCTTCTGTTGATGCAACTGATTTTATCAAAGACGGAATGGTTGAAGGTGTTTCATTTGACCCTGAAACTAAAAATCTTACTATTACATTTAATACTGAATCAGGAAAGGAAGATATTGAAGTTGATTTAAGTGATTTAGTTGATACTTATACTGCTGGAACAGGTATTACTATTACTGGAAATTCTATTGCAGTAAACACTAGTACAATTGCTACTGTTACTTCTGTAAACGAAGTTAAAGCTAAGGCTGAGACAGCAGTTCAGACAGTATCTGCTTCTGGAACAGCTCCTCTAACTTTAAGTGCTTCTAAGACTGAAACAGCTGTTACAGTATCTGGTTCTGTTGCTGAAATGAAAGCTGCTACAGCATCTGCTGCTGGTAGTGCAGGTATTGTTCCTGCTCCTGCTGCAGGTAAGCAAGCATCTTTCTTAAGAGGGGATGGAACTTGGGCAGTACCTACAAATACTAACACTACATATACATTTGCAAATGGAACTGCTGGTAATTTTACTGTAACACCTAGCGGAGGAACTGCACAAACTGTATCTGTAGGTAAACCTGCAACTGCAGGAACTGCAGATAAAGTAGACCATGCTTTAACGCTTACTGTTGCTGGAGGAAGTACAGAAGGAACTAGTAAATATACATTTGATGGTTCAGCTGGAAAAGCTCTTAATATTGTAGCTGGATCTAACGTTATACTAACTCCTGCTGCAGGGCAATTAACTATTGCAGCTACAAATATGAAATATACTCACCCTGCAGGTAGTGCTGCAAGCAAAACTTCAGGATTCTATAAATTCTCAACAGATTCTACTAGTCACATTGCTAGTGTAACAACTGTAGCTAAAGCTGATATTACTAGTTTAATTGGAAGTAATACATATGATGCATATGGAGCTGCAAGTACTGCAGAAACTAATGCAAAAGAGTATGCTGATTCATTACTAGCTTGGTCTGAGTTTGAATAACATATCAATAGGGAATGGGAGTTTCTCATTCCCTTATCTTTAATTTTTTAAATAAGGTTAAAATGTCAAAAATTACAAACAGGTTCGTTCATTTTAAGACGAAAGCCAGTTTCACTTCACGATTGGGAGCTGGTGATATCCAGGAATCAAGTGTTGTGTTCATCCAGGATGCAAATGAAATTTGGACACACGGAACATATTATAAATGTGATATTAGTGAGGCTGAAGTTATAGCCCTTATTAATTCTAAAGGATACATTACCGAAGCTGATATTCCTTCATTAACTGGAGGAGCAGCCGCTACTTCAGGACAATATGTATCTGGAGTGACAGTATCAGGACATAATGTAACAGTTACTAAAGCTGCTTTACCTACTTCTGTAAGTGGTAATGCTGGAACAGCTACTAAATTAGCAACCTCAAGAGTAATTGCAATAGCTGGAGCAGTACAAGGAAGTGCAACATTTGATGGATCTAGTAATGTATCTATTAATAGTACATTGAATGGTTTTGATGCATCTAAGATTACTTCTGGAACTATTAATGCTGATAGACTTCCTGAGATTCCTATTTCTAAAATTCCTGCGGCTGCAATGGAGAGATTATATGTAGTGGAGTCACAATCAGCTGCAATGAGTTTAACTATACAAGAAGGAGATGTTGTTCAGATTGGTTCAGGAGGCCCTATGTACTTCTGCGTATCGGAATCTGCATCTACTTTTGCTACTAAATTTAAAGAATTCACAGCAGGAAGTGCAACAAGTGTGCCTTGGTCTGGAGTGACTAATGCTCCTACAAAGCTAAGTCAGTTTACTAACGATTCTGGTTTTACAACAAACAAAGGTACAGTAACTTCAGTAGCAATGTCAGTTCCTACAGGACTAAGTATATCAGGTTCTCCAATTACAGCAAGCGGAACACTTGCTTTAAGTTATACTTCAGGATTCTCAATTCCTAGTACCGCAAAACAAACAAATTGGGACACTGCTTATGAATGGGGGGATCATGCTTCTGCAGGATATGTAAAAAATTCTGTTAATGAAAATATAACTGGAATTAAAAACTTTATGAACGGACTTAAAGTTTTTACAAATAGTGCAACAACTAGCAATGAATATAATACAACAGGAAAAATAAATATTACTAATTATGCTGCCCCTATTATATTTGGAAGTAATTCAGGTAAAGTATGGTGATCAACACAATTCCAAAGTTCAACCACATTACTTATTGGTAGAGCAAATTCAATACCAATAAGAATACAATCTTTAAATTCTGGTGAAGGTAACGCCTCAGAAATATATGCAACTAGATTTTATCAAAATGAGAAATTAGTAGCTACTGAGGAGTGAGTAACAGGTAAAGGCTATCTTACTTCAGTTCCAGCACAAACTTGGGGAAGTATTACAGGAAAACCTACGTTTGCTACAGTTGCTACTAGTGGTTCATATAATGATCTAACTAATAAACCAACTATCCCATCCTTATCAGGGTATGCTACTCAAAATTGAGTAACTAGTCAAGGATATTTAACAAGTATTCCTGCAGCAACCTCTAGTACTTATGGAGGAATTCAAATTGGATACACAACAAGTGGTAGAAACTATGCTGTACAATTAAGTAATGGGAAAGCCTATGTATATGTACCTTGGACAGATAGTTTACCTACAGCTACAAGTTCAGTACTTGGAGGTGTTAAAATCGGAAGTAATATCACAGTATCTTCTGGAACAATCTCACTAAGTAAAGCTAATGTAACTTCTGCTTTAGGATATACTCCCGCTAATACTAGTGATATACCAAAAATTCCTGCTGCATTACCTAATCCATATGCATTAACAATTAATGGAACTTCATACACAGGATCTTCAGCAGTTTCCGTAACTACACCAAAGATTCTTAGTACAACTACATTAAATAGTAGTACAGTTTCAGCAGGTTATAGCTATAATAATACTAATTCAAGAACTATTTCAAGTTTAAGTGGATTTAGTGCATCTAATCCTGATTCAGTTATTATAAGTACTGCTAAACTTACATTCACTGCATCAAATGCCATAAAGATGGATGGTCTTGCAGATTTATCTGGAACTTATTATATCTACTGCTTAAGTTATATGGCAAATGGAAAAATTGCTGTTAATGGTGCAGTATATGCGTAATCTTAAAAATATATAAATTATGAGTGTAAAAATTTTTGATAAAGCACAAAATAAGTGGGTTATATTTCCTGGCTCAATAGGTGCACCTGGTAGATCTGCATATGAATTAGCAGTACAGCAGGGTTATAAAGGTACTCTTGATGAGTGACTGAAATCAATTAAAGGAGCTGATGGAAGAGATGCATATACTATTGCTGTTGAAGGTGGATATAAAGGAACCGAAGAGGAATATAATAACGCACTTACTATTGCTCCTGTAGCAGTAGATAAAATAAATAATGCAGATACTACTCCTACTAAAGATAGTACTAATTTAGTATTATCTGGAGGAGTAAAAGATGCAATTGATTCATTGAATTCAGATTTTAATGCCGATTTAGCTACTATTAATTCAAGTATTACTAATCTAAGCGATGAGATTGATAATATTGTTAATGTAGAAATTGGTGATCAATTAAAGTCTTCTATTATAGATAATCTTACTAGTTCTGATACAGAAAAAGCATTATCTGCAAGACAAGGTAAAATATTAAAAGAACTTATTGATAATCTAGCTAATTTACAAATTACAGTAGTAGATACACTTCCAACAACTGGAGAAAGTAATATTATCTATTTAGTAAAGAAAGCTGGTACAGGAACTGATATACATGATGAATATGTATACGTAGAAGGAAATTGAGAGAAGATTGGAACAACAGATGTTGATTTAACAAATTATTATACTAAAACTCAAGTAGATTCTATTAAAGATACTTTAGATAATAAAATCTCCAATAATACTTTAAGTATTACTAATATTACTACTAATGGATCTATTACTCCTGAAAACTTAAAAATTCAGAAGAATGGTGTTGATCTGCTTGATCCATGGAATGGTTCTAGGGAAGGAGTTGCAAATATTACAGTTCCAACTTCTTTACCTGATTTAAATCCAACTCCACAACAAATTATAGATGCACTAGGTTATCGTCCTGCTGATGCATCTTCAGCTGGTAGTGGAGATGTTACTGGTCCTACAAGTTCAAAAGATTCTAATATTGTAATATTTGAAGGAACAAATGGAAAGCTTATTAAAGATTCAGGATATAATGTAGGTTCTTTTGCAGTTAAAGACCATACACACACGATATCTCAAATTACCGATTTAGATCCTATTACAGTAGATGATACTTTAAGTGCTACTTCTATAAATCCAGTGCAGAATAAAGTAGTAGCTACAGCTTTAAGTAATAAAGTTAATAATGCCACTTTAGGAAGCTATGTTAAGACAGCAGACTTAAATGTAACTTTAGGAAATTATTATACTACTGCAGAAGTATATACAAAAAATGAAGTTGATGATAAAATTGGCTCTGCGGGTGGTGGAGATGTAATGGCTAGTGGAGATCTGGCTAATAACTATATTATTATTGGCGCAGGGTCTAAATCTATTAAGAAATCAGAACAATTACTTTCAGATTTAGCTTTAAAAAGTGATATTCCATCTTTAGACGGATACGCTACTGAATCATGAGTAGGAACTCAAAACTTTATTACAATGCCAGATGATTTAGCAGAAGATCGCATTGTTATTGGTGCAGGAACTAATAGTGTTACATCTAAAAGACTAAAAACTATTAATGGGATTTCATTACTAGTAGATGATACATATAATGTAACTAATTATAATGTTAGTCGAATGTTTCCATGAGACGCATTTACAGGTAGTGGAAATATAACTGGATTATATAACTATTTATTTGATGGAGTTGGACAATTAGTGCCAATTGAATATAATAATAGTGCATATACAAATCTCCCAGTTGATGGAGAATCTTTCGTTGGTACTTTGCAACCATATAAATATACTGCAGCTAATAATTGAAGTGTTAGAGCATTTCTTACTAGTGAAAATACAGGTAAAACGTATACAGGAGTATTTAACATGGGGCAATCTGCTTTAATTAATTGGATTGAGATTGGTAAAGATATTACCTCATCAGAAATTATATCTGCATTAGGATTTACTCCTATTAGCTCAAATGAAATTCCTACTGCTCTTCCAAATCCATATGCGTTATCTATTACAGCTAATGGAACAAATAATTCTTATACAGGATCTTCTGTAGTTAATATTAACTTAGATAGTATTTTCTCTAAGAAGCTTAAAACTGTAACTACTCCTGGACAACCTGGAATTTTTGTTGGAACAGGAGCTTCTGGAGCTACTTACGAAGTAGATACGTTGTTTGTTTCTGCAGATGAGCCTGATGCTATTATTGTAATTCCTTCTTCAACTAGTATTTCTTTTGACAATACTATTTATACAGAAATGCAAGATTTAGGAACCTTAACAGGCGGCACTTATAAATGTTACTGCATTACATATATTAATTCTAGTATAGTATTGGTTAATGGAGCTATATATGGTAACAGTTAGTAATTATGATGAAGATTATAAAAGATCTCTTAATTAAAATTATCAATGACATAGATACAGGTAATTCTAACTTAAGTGCAGATGAGTGTAACAAAGTTATTGAATATCTTACTGAAATAACAAACAAGAACGAGAAACTTAGTAAATATCAAGCTTGCAAATACTTGAAAGTTAGTAGAGCTACGTTTGATAATTATGTTAGAGCAGGTAAGATTCCTAAAGGTCGTAAACAAATAGGATTTAAAGAATTATATTGATATAAGAAAGATTTAGATATTTTACAGGAAAAGAATTAGTAACGAGTTACTAATTACAGATCCTTCTAATCCCCTTAGGTTGAGAAACTTAAGGGGATTTTTTATTTTCATAGTAACGTTATGTTTTGGATTGATGCGGTAGTATCTTTGTACTGTAAGCTTACAACAAATAGATTTAATTAATTTAAAAAATAATAGAACTATGGAAGTAGTAGAAAAGAAAGAAATGGTACACAAAGATGTATATGAAAGCGGTGAAAAAGAATACGCTTCAAAAGGTGTAGCTGGTACTGGATTAGGCTTAATATACTAGGTCCTTATAATAGTAATATTATATGCAAAACTCCCTTAATTGCTGGAAACTCCAGAAATGGACAATCAGCAGCTAAGCTTAGATAGAAATATCTTTGAAAGTTCAACGACTATCTCGGAAGAGAGTAGCACTAAGTAGTGCGAAATGGGGAGCATCCAAATTGGATGAAGATATAGTCTTAACTACATGTATATATAAAGATGTAGAAGTTCATAAGAGAACTGCATAAGATTAACGACCTTATGTGAAAATATTGTAGGTATTGCTGGAACCGCATTAGGACTTTTAGCTCTTAGCGGAAGAGGTTTATTCGGACTTGGAAATACAGGTAGTGCAGCTGCTGGTGCTTTAGCTGCTGAAGCTATTACTGGTGGTCCAACGACATTCCAAGCTTGGCAACACTCTTGCAATGCTGAGTTAGCTAATCAGAAAGCTCTTTATGATTTTGCTTTACTGTCTGCAAATGCTCGTTTTAACGATCGTCAGACTATTAATGGTGAAATGTTTGGACTTTACAAGAGCCAGATCGACGCTGACTTCGGGCTGTATAAAAATCAAAGAGATCAATTCGATGTATTAGCTGATCGGATTGGTAAACTTGAGACTGCAGCTGCTGTTAATGCTGCTGTAGAGCCTTGGAGAAGCAAAGTTACTAAGATGGAGATTGCTAGTGTAGCTGGTATGGTAGGTCTTGAAGCAGAACGTAGAATGTGTGCTGACAACAAGATTGTTAACTATGCTAATAACACTTTCTATCCTATCCGTGTAGCCGCTGTAGAAGTAGGAACTGATACAGTACAACGTTCACTTTATAATCCACTTTGCCCTTGTGCAGGTTATTCAAACAGTATTCTGTTTGAGCCAACTACAACACCCGCGGCCTAGTAATTTAAAGTAAAATAAAAGATGTATCCTGTGAATCAAGTTTTCCTAGGTAATTCAGACCCTCTATTATCTCAATCTGATATTACAAGTCAGATGCAAATATTAAAACAATATGAAGCCCAACTAGCACAACTGCAGAAGAAGGGAACTCTCCAGACTGATTTAATATGAGATGATATAGATAAAGAGATGAGTTCTTTAACAGAAAGTCAAAAAGCTAGATTTTTTGAAGATCAAGAATATTCAGAAATTACAGCTTCATTACAACAAATGGTGCAAGTAGAATTACTCAATTTAGTAAAAGCTAAAATTGAAAGTAATTCAGAGGGTAAGGACTTATTACAAAGACAGCTAAAATTAGTTAAGAAGTTAAAGAACAAGATAGTAGAAGAGACAGATAATGAGATGGCTATCTTTAAAAAGTTCCGCGAATTCTCTAAAGATAACCCAGGTTTAACTTATGAAGAATTTATTAAACAATGGCGCAGCACGTAGATGTAATAATGACTAGACTTAATAATTTTGTTGATAAACAATTAACTTCATTGTCGCAAAGCAATCCAATGATGGCATTCGCTAAGCCTTTGATAACTAGAGTAATTGACAACAATGCTTATAAAGTTGAAGGAATGTTAAAACAAATCGCTGACAAAGATGGTATGGTTGATGTTAATGGTATATTATCTGAAATGATTGATAATGTAATTAACACTAAACCTTTCAAAGTCAACAGTGGATTTCTAGGAGAACTTGAAATCGGGAGCGGAAAAATAAAGATGAATTTACCTTTGGTAAATCGAGCCTTAGTTTTAAGTCATCAAGATTTAATCGAATTAAAAGATATGTTAAATGAATAGATAGAAAGGAGTGGCAGAAATGTCACTCCTTTTCTGTTTGTATACAATAATTTGTATAAAAATTTGTTTATTTATTAAATAATCTTTAACTTTGCGATTGTTAACTAAAATACGAACTAATATGAGTAAAACTAAAATGAAAAAAATTGATTTAAACGTAGCTACACGATTAATGTTACTTATGAATTTACCTGAACAAGGTTCAGTAACTGAAATGATTTCAAAGCGTAATGTTAGAAAAAAGATTGATTTTTCAAGTGAAGAAGTAGAAGCATTGAAAATTGAGAATAAAGATAACAAAATTGTTTGGTTACCAGAAAAGGAACTTTTAACAGTTGAATTTACAGATAGTGAAGTTGATTTCTTAAAGTCACTTATTGATAAGCTTGATAAAGCTGGATCTATTACTGATAATATTCTAGACTTTGTTGAGGCAATACAAAGTTAATAAATAGAAATATTTGTAAATTATGTATAGTCTAGAGCCAATAAAAGTTATACAACTAATAAGAGAGTCTTTTATTGGCTCTGAAAAAGTTTATACTCAAGATAGTTGTTATCAATTATATTTAATATTAAAATACATATTTCCAGAAGCAGAAGCATATTATAATTGTGATCATGTTATTACTAAAATTAAAAATGTATATTATGATATTAATGGAATTGTAGATAATACATCAAATTACCTACCAATAGATGAAATATATGTTAAAGATATTCGAAAAGAAGCAATTAATTGAAAATTTAATCTATTTTCGGAGAAAAAGTAAAAAATATTCTTTTTTTATTTGGAAATTAAAAATTAATACATTATATTTGCTGCGAATATATAAACATATTAATAATCAATTAATAAGGAAAAATAAGAATTATGATTATCGATGGACAAAATCACATGGATTTTCTATTAGAAGATCCAGAACCAACAGACAAAACTCCTATTACAGATCAAAATACTAATAGTGAGCCAGAACCTGAACCTAGTCCTACTAACCAAGAACCTCCTGAAAACCCTGACCTAAATACTGGCGAGGGTTTAGACGTGTTTAGTGAGTTCTTAAAAAGTAGAGGACTAAGAGATGGAAAAACTTTACTTTATCAAGATGAAGAGGGTAATGAACAAGAAGTAGATTTTAGTTCGTTGGATAGAGACGAACAATTAAATATTCTAAATGAATTAGCTAAGCCTGATTTATCTGATGATGAAGTTAAAACAATTGAATATTTAAGAAATAATAACGCAACTATTCAGGATGTTATTGAATATTATTCTCAGAAAGCAGTACAAGACTATATTAATCAAAATGGTCCTGTAAATAAAGCTTACTCTGTAGATGATTACTCTGATGAAGAATTGTATATTGCCGATCTTAAATCTAAGTTTGAAGGTATGACTGAAGAAGAGATTCAGTCAGATTTAGACTTAGCAAAGAGTAATGAAGACTTATTTAAGAAAAAGGTAGAGACAATTCGAAACCAATATAAAGCACAAGAAGATAAAGCAGTAGAAGATGCACAAAGAGCTCAAGAGGAACAGTATAACGCATTTAAATCAACACTTGAGGAACAGTTAGTAAATTTCAATGAAATCTCTCTTGACTATCAAGATGAAAAATCTGATAGTTTACAAATTGAAGATCACGATAAACAAGAGATCTTTAGTTATATTCTAGATCAAGATGAAAATGGAGCTAGCCAGTTCTTTAAAGATTTAAATGATCCACAAGTTCTTGTAGAGCTTGCTTGGTATCGTCTCTTTGGTAAAGATGCTATTTCAGGTATTTCTCAGTATTATAAGAGTTTAATTAAGGAAACTAGGAAGCCCGCAGCTCCTAAGAATGAGCCTCCTAAACCTTCAACTGTAATACCTACTAATGAAGAGAAAAATAAATCAAATCCAGATAAATCAATCGCGTCATTATGAGATGACGAATTATAAATAAACAATTAAATTAAACAATATGAGAATTTCTAGTTTTAGTACAGTACGTCCTCAAATGAGTTCAACTCGTACATATGAGGATTTTTACAAATTTTTAGGTGAAAAACCTGCACGTCTTGGTATTGTATCCTCACTTTATGAGCAGTATACCGCATCGTACCTTACTGAATCTCTGATGAATATATATACAATGGAAAAAGACAAGAAAAATAGTTTCCAAAGTATTAATTCATTTATGGTAGAGTGGGACATTAATGTAGGATTTATTAAGAGAATTCCTTTCCTACAGGTTCCTGATGGCGATGGTGCTCAGGGTACTGATATCATCTTCCACTTCCCTGAAAATTATTATCAGAGAAATGACGTAATGATCATCGAAGGATCACGTCAGCAAGTTATCTTCCTGTCACGTCCTGTTCGTAGATCAGATAGAGACTGGGAGATTGTAGGTAAACTACAAGATTCAGATTACAATGCTACTCTTGATGTTGAATTCTGCCAGCCAGGTATGAAGACTCGTTTCTTAACGAACTATCAGCCTGAAATGCATGAGGAAGGATACGTTAAGTATCAGTCAAATGTTGAAAAGCATCGTACATTTATTGCAACACATCGCGCAGATGTAGACTACACTGCTAAGTATCGTGCAATGGAGGACGTTTTCATTCAGATTGGTAAAGGAACAGAAAGTGATCCTGTTTACAAAATGAATGCTGCAGAAAAAGATTGTCTTGATAGCTTCATGGCTGCTCGTGCAAATGCACTGCTTTGAGGTAAGACTAACGTAGATAAGAATGGTAAACCTAAGATCTTTGATCCTGAAACAGGTGAGCCTATTATCTCTGGTGATGGTATTATTCCTCAGATTGAGCGTTTCGCAGGTAAATATGTGTATTCAAAGATGACTAATAAAGTTATGAATACTGCTATTCTTGCTATGATCGCTAAGTCAAATAATCCTACTGGCAATAAATATATCTTTATTTGCAATACTCCTATGTGGGCTGAAATTCAGGATAGTCTGTCAGGATATCTTCGTGACTGGAAGACTGTTGGTACATTCATGTTCTCTAAGGGTGCTAATGATTATATCAAAGTTGGTGCAACCTATAACTCATACGAGTATGCAGGTAATACTGTAACTTTCAAAGTTGACCGTGCTCTTGATATCGAATTCCCTGAGAAGAAATATGGTATCTTCCTTGATCTGACTGCTGATGCTGCTAGTGGAAAACCCGCTATTGCAATGTTCACATTCAAGAACAATGAGTTCTGCCATAACTGGTTAGAGGGTGTTGGTCGTAGAAGTGGACGTGAAAGTGGTCCTGTTGCAAGCCCAGTAGCTGCAACTAAACTTATTGACTGGGGTTATGCTGGTGTTGGTGTATTCAACCCATATCGTAGCTTTATCTTAGTTAGTGAAAAGTAATATAAAAAGATAGAATAGAATATTAGTAGGCTTCTCCTTCGGGAGAAGTCTACAAAATATTTAAAACTTAGATATCATTATTTGGTATAGATAAATTTAATAAGAATAAATATGAATAATATAGTAACTTTAAGAAATGTATATGGTAAGGAAAAAGCACATTGCTTTATTAATCCTTTAAAACAAGCAAATGGTTCAAACTATCCTTTTGTAAAAAGAGTTCGTCAGGTAGACGCTAGTGGAGATACAGAAATGATCTTAAGTGAAGCAGAAATTAATAGTCCTGATAGTAATTACTTTATTAAGGAAGATGAACGAATAGAGATTTATGATGGTAAAACGTTTGATTTAGATAATCCTCTAGAAAGAAATATTTGGACTTGCATTAAAGATTCATTCTTAATTGCACCTGAAAGAGATTCTAAAGATTCAAAAGGTAATCTTTTAATTGACGGAGGTCCAAAACGTTATGGTCAAGCTGAATTCTATGTAGAAAGACCTGGAGTTGAATCTGAAAAACGTATCGAACGTATGAAGCTTGTAACAAAAGCGTTCACTTATATTGAACAAGATTCTGCTAAAGGAAGACTTACCAAAACAAGGTTACTTGGCAAATCAATGAGAAATGCTCCTGACTCAGATGTTCAGGACTATTTATATCAAAGAGCGGAAAAAGATCCAATGGTTGTTATTGACCTTTATACAGGATCAGATACAGCACTTAAACTGCTGCTTATTGACGCAAAAGAACAACGTGTTATCAACCTTCAAAGTGGAGTTTGGATGTATGGGGATGTTCGTCTAGGTACAACTGACGAATCTATCTTACTCTTCTTGAAGATTCCTGCAAATAAAACTATCTACGAGGGTATTACATTAGAGACATACCCTGATCTTCAGAAACTAAGTTTAAAAGAAACAGTAGAGGAAAAGGCTGAAGATAAAGCTGAGGAAAAAGTTGAAAAGACGGAAAAGAAGAAAAGCAATAAATAACAATATATAATGACTATTAGACAAGTGATATAAGTATACTACATATTAAATTAAGTATTATAAATGAATTTATTGTCTATAAGTTCTTAAAACTTACTAATAAAAATAATTATACCTTAAATAGGAAAATATTATAATAGTATATTAATGATTTGGATTGTATATAGAACTACATGTAAAATTAACGGAAAATTTTATATTGGAGTACATAAAACAGAAACAGATGAAATTTTTGATGGATATTATGGTAATGGAATTCAGATTCCGAAACATACCTACAGTATTACTCACCCAAAATACCCATTCCATTTTGCATTCAAAAAATATGGACAGGATCAGTTTTATAGAGAAACCTTAGCAAAATTTGATAATCCTATTGATGCCTATAAATATGAGGCAAAACTAGTAACACCTGAGGTTATTAATAAAGGGAATACATATAATGTTACTGCAGGTGGCGGAAGGACTCATCCTACAAAAGGAAAAGTTTATCAATATTCTTTAGAAGGCAAATTACTTAAAATTTGGGACTGTATTAATACTGCCAGTAAAATTTTACAAATTTCTAGACAATCTATTGGAGAATCTATTAATAAAAAAGTGGCTCGGCATGGATTTTTATGAAGTTGAGATAAAAACATAAATATTACAGAATATAAAATTAAACAGCTGAGAACCTATTATATTTATGATCATAATGGTAATTTTATTAGAGAGTTAACATTTAAGAAATGTATAGAGTTTTTAAACACTAATGGTTCAAATTTATCTAGAGCTATTAAGAATAAATACACAATAAATAAGTATTTTATAACTTTAGAAAAGGTAGATTATTTTATACCACCTAAAAATAGAAAACTAGCTTAAATAAAATGATATGACAATTCGTCAATGTTACGAATACATTTTAGTTGAATGCAACAAGGTGAAAGCTCCTCAAGTTTTACTTGAGGACTTCATATACTTGTTTAATAAAGCAATTCAACAATATATAAATAGTGTATATAATAGAAGTGAGTACAATCAACAAAGTTCAGATGACTTAGGATTTTTACAAACTACATCAGTAATTAAAGTAGGTAAAATTGCTCCAAGACAGGAATTTAATGATACTGTTTGAGAGCTACAACTTCCTAAAGATTACTTACATATGTTGAATTGTATTGCAGAATTTACAGGTAGTGATTCAAATAAATCTAGATGTGGAAATGGAGTGCAAAGAACTATTACTTCAACATGTCAAAGATTAACTGCAGATCTTTATGCAGGTATTATTAATAATTATTATATGAAACCTTCACATAAGAAGCCATATTATTATATTATTAATAGAAATGAAAAAGATCAACCAGTAACAAATCCTGTTATGGATAATGAAATTAAAGAAGGTAGTTATCGTCCTAATTATATTAAAACAGAGGATGGAAAATATCGATTTTATGCATTAAAAGAACCATATAAAAGGATTGTAAATCAATCTTCTGTAAATTTGGAAATACATAGTGGCGATTCGAATTGAAGTTTAAATAATGTATATATTACTTATGTAAAAGCTCCTATGTATGTTTCCATGACTCAGGATGATGTATTATTACCAGAAGATAATACTCAAACCCTGGAATTTCCAGACTATGTTTGTTACGAGATTATTAATATCGTAACTAGATTATTATTAGAGAACGCAAGTGATCCAAGATTACAAACAAATGTTCCTATTAATCAAACTATAGCCATACCTGGAAATAAATAAATTTATTAACTTAAAAATTAGAAAACTATGTTTGATTTTCAAAAAGAAGTAATAATCAATTCAAATGTACTTGAAGATGGTGTAACTCCTCGTTTCAAGGCAATGACTGGAGCTGTAAATCTATTTCGTGTACTTCGTTGTGCAGATTATAGAAAAGAAGGTCTAATTGATGGAATTGTTTATAAAACAATGTACAACAAAGGAGCTGCTCCTTCTGCTACATTTGATGTACCAACGGTAGCTGGTATTTATCGTGTAATTGTAGGTTTCAGTTTAGATGGAAGATATCTTTCTGACTATGCTTATCCCTGGTATAAGTTTGGTAAGCCAGTTATGGCTGAATTCGAACTTGATGACAGCAATCTTGCTGAAGCTCAGGAGATTATGATTAAAGCTATCGAAATGGCAATTCCTGAAAATTATAGATTTGCGCGTATAACAAAAGAAGGATCTGATAAGGTAAAAGTTAGTGGAACAGATTCACATCAAATTATCAAAGTTGCAGAATTACAAAAAGTAGTATCTTTAGCATGTCCTGCTGATGCTTGTCACGAAGTAGAATATCAACTTGTAGCTAAAGCTGTAGTTGAGAAAAATATAATGGAAGTTGGTACAGCTGCATGGATTCAGGAGAATCTTCGGTTCCCAAGTTATCCTAATCTTCGGTATGATGCTTTAAATGAAGAGGAGTATCCTGTTAAGGGCGGTCTTTATGTTCAGTATTCATTTGGATATTGCTCACCTCGTAGAGGTCTTCATGGACAAGGTACTGTAGGTCAGGCTCTGAAATCAATTACTACTCATACTTTCTATGTATTGAGTTCTCTTGCTGATGAGTTTGAAAAAGCAATTACGGATGCCTTTGGTCCAGAAGTTATTGTAAATATTCCAGATGCACTTTTCAAAATTACAATTCTAAATGATGCTAATCTAACTGTTGCAGACATTGATGCTGGAAAAGTTTCTATTAAGCAAACTATTTCAGGTCCTGCAATTAGCGGTGATGTTGTAAAAGACGTTAAGTATGCTGTAGAGAATGCTGATAGTAAATATGAAATTGGTACAGATGGTCTATTGTCTGTTGCTTCAGGTAAAACTGCAGAAGTAGGTGATGTACTTAAAGTTACTGTTTCTTATTATGGCTCAGAAGCCTCGAAAGAATTCACGGTAATCGCGTAATTCTTCAATATATAAAAGTGTTTAGAGAAGGCAGGGCGGGGTATTTCCCTGTCCTGCCTTTAATTTTTTAAACTGAAGTTTATGACAATAGAACAAATAGCAAGTGCTGTATATAATAATACAGTAACTGGATTAGCTGGAATTACTTCAAATCCCAAAATATCTGTAGAACAACTTCAGGATGAAGTAGTAGCTGAACGTAATCAGATAATGAGAGAATTTCTTTTAAAAGGAATTTTAACTTTAGATGAATTATTTTTAGCAATTAATTGTATTGAAGTTGATTGTGATTATATGTCAAAATGTTGTGATTTACAAGTTGGAGAAAAAGCATTACATTTTGAAATTCCACCGATTATTTATATAAACGGAATTGATACAATAAGATTTGTTGGCAGTATAGATAGACATACTCGTTATAATATTTATACAGATGAAACTTATAGATTTCATAAGTATAGAAAAAATAAACCAGGAAGTCCATATGTCTATATAGATACTGCAATTAATTCTAATGGTAATATGGACGGATATATTTTTAATGTTCCTTTTGTGAAATATATATCTGTAATTGCACTATTCTTAGATCCAAGAAAGCTTTTAGAATGAGATTGTTGTTCTGAAAATCCTGAAGCATATCTTGATTGTGGAATTCTATCTGATGAAATTATTAAAAGAATGACTGAGAAATATATTAGATGATATCATTCATTAGCAGTTCCTGTAACTCAAAATGATCAAATGCCAAAATAATATGACAAATGGAATTATTTATAAATATACATCTCCATCAGGAAAAGTGTATATAGGGCAAACGATTAATGAAAAAAGAAGAAGATATAGTTTCTATAATTTGAATAGAAGATACGCTGGTCCAAAAATTGAAAGGGCAAGAAAAAAATATGGACCTAAGAATTTTAAATATGAAGTAATATTTAAAGTTAGCTCACATATACAAGATGAAGTTCGAGAAATACTAAATAAAAAGGAAAAAGAATATATTCAATTATTTAATTCATTAAATAATGGATATAATTCTAGTATTGGAGGAGAGGTTGTTAATTCTACAAAATGAACAAAACTGTCTAGGAAAAAGTTATCAAAAATTAGAAAGGAATATTTAAAAACACATAAAATAGATACAGCTAGAGAAATAATTCAATTTTCAATAGATGGAAAATTTATAAAAGTTTGACCCTCCACAAGAAAGGCGGCATTAGAACTAAATCTTAAGGAACAAGGTATATCTTGTGTTTTAAATAAAACTCGTAACCAATGTGGTGAATTTATATGAAGATATAAAGATGAGTATAAAAGTATACCTTTAACTATAGATACTAATTTTTCTTCTTCAGCAGTTTTACCAATATATCAATATACATTAGATGGTAAATTTGTAAAAAAATGACCTTCTTCAGCACAAGCTGCAGTTGAATTAGGTTATAGTAAAGGTAATTTTAACACATATTGTAATGGTCGTAATAATCACAAATATAAAGGGTTTTTATATTATAAAGGGCCGCACGATTTTAAAATCAAATAGTTATGAAGTTAAATAATATAAATTCTGTATATTCTCTTGCTAATATATTATACGGGGTTACAATAAATCCTGATAATTTTGAGGATATAGTTTTAAATGGTTTACAGTTAATAGGTAACAAACATTCTAGAATGTATAGATATGTAGGAGATACTACAAATAGAATACTAGAATTACCCTGTAATTTATCTTTTATAGAATCTGTAACAATTCCATTTGAAGACTTTCAATCTACTTCAGATACTAGTATATTTCCATTAGTTCAAAATGCTTATTATGAAAGATATAATGAAGCTTGAAAATGGAATAAAGATCCATTATACCAATCAGGAAAGCTATTAAATTATAATGAGATAAATAATGCATTAGAGTTTGATAGAGATTACTCAAATGTATCTGTATTGTATCATGGAGTAATTGTAGATGATGATGGACTACCACTTATAACAGATAAAGAACTAACTGCATTAGCTGCATATGCCGCATATATCGATTTATATAAAAAGAGTCTTGTATTAAGAGATAGTAATTCTTTTCAAATAGCTCAAGCAGTTAAACAAGAATGGTTGAGAGCTTGCAGTGATGCTAGAGTTCCTGAACATATCTCGCAAAATGAAATGAATGAGATTCTTGATGCTCGTACACGTTGGGATAGAAAGCAATACAAGAAATCATTTAAACCTGTTAACTAATGAATAAAAAAATGTTTCCTCATGGTTTTAACTCTAGGGAACTATATAATGGGTTAAATCCTAAATTACTAAAAGGAAGATGAGTAAAAAATAGATATAAAGATCGTAAGAATCTAGCTGCTAAGATTTTTGATGACTGTTTTTATGAGATCTTATTGGATATTATAAATAATAATGTTACCTTTGTACTACCTCTGCGTTTTGGGAATTATGGAGAAATTTCTATGAAACAAATTGCAGATGAAGACTTTAAACAAGCATATAGAAGAGGTAAATTTAATAATATTGATTTTGTATTATCTCAATTTACAGGAAACCAGCTAGTATATAGATATATGAAGCATAATAAAGAAACTATGGAAAAACCAATCTATGTTGATAAATATCTTAAAAAACTCATAGATCAATATACTGAAGAAGCAAAAGTGTACTATTAATTATGATTAAAGAATTAGACGATTATTTAGGTATTATACAAGAAAAATATCCAAAGATCTCAAAAGATGAGTTAAAAAGAGTTATAGAACACGGTTTTAGTAGTTTTCATTTATTAGCTAAAAGTGGAGCAGATGTAGTTTTAGGAAATCATAACTATACTGCTTTTTGTGGGAAGATGTTTTTTGATGATTATAAAAGAGTTAGATATAATAATATTAAACATCGTATTAAATTAAGACTGAAATATAAGTACGCTCAAGAAGTATATAACGGAGCGTACTATTTCGGTCTAACTGAAGCTGAGTGAGAATTTTATAAAACTCAGATAACTTCAAAGCGTAGATCTAAAATAAAGTTTAGAGATTTGAAGTTATATAAAATACAAGAAGAGTGTTATTTAGATAGATCTAGAACACACTTCTTTAAATTATACTATCCAATTGATGTTGGATGGACATTTTTAAAAAGTGAAATCACAACAAGAAACTTTGAATATATAGCATATAGAGATGTAAAAAATAAAATAATAATGATTTAATATGGCAAAAGAAGAAATAATAGGGTCTCCTAGAAGAAATTTAGTTTTTGAAACTAGTGGGGTAATAAGAGTAAAAGTTGGAGATAAATATTATAAGTTAAATTATGATAAGGAAACAACTGATGATGAAGACGAAGAATCTATAGAGTCTAAAATTATAATTGTAGACGATATATTATTATATGAGACAGGACAGTATGAATATCCTGGAGATAGAAAAATAATCTTTGCATTAAACGGAGGAATTTATTATACATTAGATAATAGTTATTTTAGTTTTAGTGATTCTCAAAATTCAGATGCTTCTCTTGAAGGGAATATAATATTTGATAATACTGTAATATTTAATGGAACCCCTCCATTTAAATTAAGTAGTTCAGAAGTTATAAGTAATCTTAATGCACAGTTTATTGATGGGCATAGTTGAAATGATATTCAAGCATTATTAAATAAACAGAACATCTCTTTTAATACATTAGAAACTACAGATGGAAAATTTATAGCTGAAGATGGGAAAGTTACATGTAATACAGTAGTTTGTAGTAATGCTAATATTAAAAAACTTAGTTTTGAAACTCTTTCTGGAAATATCTCAATTGGAGGAAATATAAGTGTTACAGCAAGCGAGCTAGATATTGATGGAAATCTATATGATCTTGGAATAAATATTTTACAGCTTCTATATAAATTATATTCTGTAAAAGGAATAAATACTAGTAAGACTACATTCGTTGAGTTTGCTAAAGATCTTGTAAAATCTGTAAATACAAGTTATAATTGACAAACTCCATCAACATATACCTCTCATCAATTAGATTTTGATAAACAACTTTTATCAGAATCTTTTTATTGAGAGCCAATAAACATTGAATCTTGAAAGAATATTTCGTGCATACCATTATCTGTTGCAGATAATTATTATATAGATCCTGAAGAAATTACGGAAGATACAGAAATTACTGAAAATGCTGAAAATATTGCACGTTCATCTAATCTATATAATGAGATTATAACAAAAATTTACATTATTCCAGAGGAAAATAAATCTACATTTAATGGCGTCGTTTTAAAATTATATATAGATTCAGGATTTGTTACTCCTGGTACAGAGGGAGAATTAATTATAAATGAATATAAAAAAGATACATCTGAGGAGATTGAGAATATTAGTGCAAAGTTCATAGTTACAGGTATTAATAATGACGAAATATATGTACATACTACATACATTTCAGATAAAGCAAGCTTTCTAGCTCTTTCTTCAGAATCTATTGGGTTGTATGCATATTCAGAAGCTGAGAATCTAACTTCAGATACTGAAGAACAACCGTTTACCTCAATTAATGTACAATATTATCAAGAGCCTGAAGAAACTTCAGAGTATTATAATATTATACTAGAAACCAATCCTGAATCTATCAGTTTTTATCAAACTAGTAATACAGTTATTGGAAATTTATCTGTAATATCAGACGATATACTAAATCCTTCTGGAATAGGGATTTATAGTGATAACTGTTATTTAAATAACCCAACTATATACCTATACAATAGTGCTGAACAAAAGAGTTATCTTAAAATATCTGCTTTAGGAACATCATTCGTTGGAATAAATGATACTCAAGAAAATTGAATTAGTATCGAAAATACAGGTAAATGTAGTTTGAAGAGAGGCAATCTATATAATATTAATAACTATGATACTTTTTGTAAGTTTGGACCTTTGGTTGTATATGAAGATGGTTCTGCAACTTTAGGAAGTGGAGATACTCAAATTACTATATCTGCATCTGGAGAAGTTAAAGTTCCTTCTGCAGCAATAATTACATAATAATTATGAAGAATAAATTAAATCAAATAAATCAGTTTAATGGAGGAATGATAAAGGATGTAGAACCATTAATGGTTCCAAATACTGTAATGACTGATTGTTTAAACGGCACTTTAATTACTTATAATGGTAATGAATTTGCCTTACAGAATGATATGGGTAATTATGGGTTTAAAAATGGAGCTTTGAGTAATGGTTTTGTTCCTGTTGGAATGAAAGAACATCAAGGAGTATTATATATTATTTCATATAATCCAATTGACGACAAGGTAGAAATTGGAAGTTTTCCATCACAACAAACAATCTTTACCCCAATTGTAGATAATAAGGATGCTACAATTAAGGATATTATTATTGATAAAACATCTTTATATAAAGATTTAGAAGGTGAAACTAAAATTATACTTCTTAGTAAAGATCCTAATTTTTATTTAAATCCAGGAGATAAGTATCTTCTTATATATGAAAATTCAGGTGAATATTCCTTTAAGGAAGCACTTGAACAGCTAAATAATAAATACTATAGACACTTAGTTCCTTATATTCTTACAGATGAAAATAAATTGTATAATATAGATGGGCTTCTTGAATTACAAGTCGATAAATCCACAACTAATAGAAGTGATTGGATTCCTGTATCTTGGGATATTCCTGGCTGGCTTGCTGTAAAGTTTAGTATTACGGTTCCAGAACAATTTAATATATATTTTGATAAAAGTAAGATATATGTAGATAATAGTGATTCAAATGCTATAAAAGTTTATCCAGGCGGAGATCTTAGAGTACAAACTTATTGGAATCTTGTAAATTATGCTGATGGAGATTTAGATAAGATTCAAAATAATTTAGTATATTTTTTACATGATTATGATACTTTAGATGAAAAAAATATAAGTAAATTATCTCCAATAAGTCTAGAGCCTAATCAATTAATATCTTATAATAATTTCCAGTCTATAATATTTAATACTATTGAGGCAAAAACGCTTGGAAACTACAAATATATTACTCCCGCATTATTAGTTGAAAATGAAGGTAAGAAAAATTATATAATATATAGTCAATTTACACAAACAATTTCTAGAGATCCTATAACAATAGATCCTAATGAAATACACTTTGGAAGAAATTATTTTAAATATTTTGTAGGAGATAATTCTCTAACAATGCTTACTTCTTGAGAAAGTTTTCCTGGAGTTAGCCTTGAATATAAGTTAGAAAGATATTCTACTTCAGATTCAGACAACCCCTATACTGCTATTGATTGGACTTCGGTTTCTGATATAATAAGTAATGGAACTATTATTATAGATATACCCTTTTCTGAAAATAATGAAGACATAGCAGAGTATGATACTACTCAAACTGGAGAACCTAAGATAAAAAAAGTTAATTTTAATAAAGAGGATATATACTTTCTAAGTCTTCGTTATGTTATTAATATTGAATCTGGAAATCCTATTAGAGGAGATATAGAACCTGCCGAAAATAGAATTTATGCCACAGAACTTGTAAATAGGTGATATTATGTTAAAGATAACTTTAAGGATATTACAGGACAAGACCTTGTAAATTACTTTGCTGATTATATAAAACTCGAACTTAATTCAGGTAATTATGCGTTTACAGAAACTGCTTTTCTAAAACGAAGAGGTAATGAAGATTCAAAAGATGAAAAAATAAATAATTATTCATTTGATTCTAGTGACTATTTTAGTGAAATTAAATTAGTATATCCAGAACCTCCTGGAGAAACGTATGATACTTCTAAGATTGGAATTAAGACTATATTTAAACAAGGCAATACATATTCTATTAAAAAGGTAGGAAACTCTGAAGTATATACTATATCCGTTCCAAAAGACCAAAATGGAGATGACGGTAGATTGTGAAGATGAATCACTTCTAAAGGCGTTACTGTTAATAATGGCAAGGCTATAGATTCTAAAGGCAATACTTATACACTACTCTTTAATAAAATAGATGGATCTTTTTCATTTGATTTGTTTAATACTTTTACAGTTACAAATACTGAATATAATATTGTAAAAGAAATCAGTAGTAATGATAAATATTTATATGAATATCATCCTATTGGAAAAACTAAAACTAAAGTTACAGATAAAAACGATACTCATACAATAGAATATAGACCTGAATATGTAGAATTTAGAAAAGACGGTTCTGGAAGAGATAAATGGTCAATGTGTTTCTGATGGAAAGAGGTAGGTCCTTTTACTATTAGGTTTGAAAACAATAAGTTGTATTATGGTGAGAATACAGAAGAATTCACTCCAGAAAAGAACTGACCTAGTGTTCTTGGAGATTTAAATATTTCAAGTGGAACTAATTGGCATAGAACAGATTGAAAACCAAATGGTCATTCTGCAACTAGTACAAAAAGTTATGCTGATGATTATGGATTTAATATATATAATTTCTATAATGCAAAGTATGGTAATGATAGTAGCCATTCTGGAGATTCTGGTTTCTTTGGCAGATATGGATCTGCAAATAATTTCTGCCTTGCAATGTCATATGAAACAAAAAATTCATGACCCTGTATATATTACTGTGCTAATAAAGCACCTTCAAATTCAAAGGAAGATACTTCTTATATTTCTAAAACTTGTATATATTCCTATCTTATGATGATATACTGTTTAAGATATTGTATGTCTTCTAAAAATAATATAATTTATTATTCTTTATATAACTATGGAGAATCTCTTATAAATCCAGTATATATAAAAACTATTAATCTTTCTGGAACATATGATTGAAAATATTTCATGGATGAGAGAGTTGACATTCCAGATGAAATAGATTTAATATTTAATGGAGTATCTTTTGCAGACAATAATGTAATATCTACAAATACAAATGTCAATTTTAATTGTATAGTTACTCCTGATGAGTCTTTTAAATATGAGCTCCAAAGGTTAATAGATAATAAGAATAGTGATGTAAGAATTAAAGTAGATGAATTAGAAAGACAGCCGAATATAAAAAGTGGAGATCTATATCTTATTCATGAGTATAATGAGAATGCAAATAAAGTGAAATTAACTAATGCTATAAAAAGTATGGTGTTTACAGATCAAATAAGATCTAATATGGATGCTACTTTAGAATTGTTTATGAGAGAGACAGATAATAATACGCGTTCTGTAGCAAGAGAGTTTATTTCTAATATATATGATGACGGGCAATAATGGATATAAAACTGAAAGTAAAAAAGTACAAGGATACTGGAGATATTGCTTGAGAGTATAATCCTTTACGTAATTTAAAAAAATCTGATGATCAGATTGATGATTTTACAGTAAGTAACTCTCAATTAAAATTAGATCTAGAAAATCCTATAGACATAGAATGTCAAAGTTCTTATGATGGAAGTACAAATTTAATATTCAACGATGATAAAAATCCTCCTAGAATAATAAATACTAGAGTAGCGTTATTAGAAAATAATAGATATAAAATTATAAATCGAAACCAAATTAAACAATCTAATTTATATACAGAAAATGAATTAGATCAACAAACTAGGTTATTTAGAAACGTTACTAGAATTCCAAAGATTCAATTTAAAAATGTAGATTACTTTGGAACTCTCAAAGGAGGGAATTATATATTTTATATAAAATATTCTGATAGTGACTATAATGAAACTGATATTGTTGCTGAATCAGGAATAGTGTCTGTATTTAAAGGAGATTTATCAAATCCTAAGACTTGTGTTGGAGCTTATATGGATGAACGTACTGATAAATCTATAATACTTTATCTTAAGAATATAGATACGTCTTTTAGTTATATAAATATATATTATAGTAGAACAAGTTGTGATGTAAATGGTATTTCTAAAACAGATTTTCATAAAATAAAAAAGACTTATGAAATAACTGATGTCAATCAGACAATAACTATTAATGGATTTGAAGAACTTGAAGACATAACTGCAGAAGATTTAAATATACAATATAACTACGTAGAGTCTGTAAAAAGCCAGGCACAAGTTCAAAATAGATTATTTTTTGCAAATGTTTCAAAACTTAAAGAAGACTCTGCTACTTTAAGTAATCTTGCGTTATATATTAATGTAGAAGAATGTCAAGAACATGATATAGGATATATTACAGATAAATATGGAATTTATAAAGGGGATATTACTGCTGCAGAATACTATTCTCCATATAATATATATTATAGACTTGGATATTTCCCTGGAGAAATTTATAGACTAGGAGTAGTATTTATATATAATGATGAGCATTTATCTCCTGTATATAATCTTAGAGGTATTGATTTTAATCTTTCAACTTATCATTTTAAAGAAAAAGGAGATAATGGAGAGATAATATCAAGTAATAAATGTAATTATGATTATAATATAGACTTAAGAGATCCTGAAACTATAGAAAATAAAGATTTTATATCTTTAGAAACTTTAGAAAATACAAGAGGAGTATTTAGATTCACTAAAGATAAGACTATTATTGATCATGACGGAAAATCTGTGAAGCCATTGGGATTAAAAATTAGAATCCCTGAATTTGTAATTAATAAACTTAAAGAACTGAATATTAAGGGATACTACTTTGTTAGGCAACAGCGTATTCCAACATTTTTATTCTCTGGGTTATCTATAGGAGTTGACACTGTAAGTGGAGTTCCTTGTCTTGATCTTTCTGAAGGAGGCCAAAATCCAAAGCTTGTAACAGAATCTTTTGTAAATAAAAATAAGGTATTGATTAACGATTATGATTCAAAACTTATATATAGTAACAATTGTAGCTATTCAGGATTATTATCAGCAGATGTTAAGTGTGATAAGCAAATGCAATCTCTACTTAACTCAGATAGATATAAATTAGTAGAAGCATACAAGTTTAATCAATATAACGCATCAGGAAGAAGTTATACCTTAGATTTAACAAATGTTGAAAGTACAAATGCAGAAACAACAAGCGAACTTTTATATATAGACTCGGATATTCCTCAGAAAATTATTAATGATAATATCTTTTGTACTAGAGCAGGAATGCAAGAAGAAATTAAACAACAAACCTGTTTTGGAAAAGAGGATATGGAATCAAGCGATGCTCAATTAGTTAGAGGAGTATTTACTGATTTTGTAGGATGTAATACTTTACTTGGTAAATCATCATTATATAATGTTTATATAAAAAATTACTCCGAAACATTTAATAAGGAATATTTTCAAATAAGAATCGATGATAATTCTCCTTACTTTGCAGTATCTGATAGATATGCTACAGATACTAGTATGATAAAAGACAAGGATATTACAGATTGTACTACTAATTATAAAGACGAAGAAGGTAATTCTATAGAATTTAATTGAAGCGTCATTCCAATATTATATCGTGGGGATTGCTTTACTTATACAACTACCATTAGATTACATAGAAATTTCACTTCTCAAACAGTTCCTACAAATGATACAATAGTAGATTTTAATACTTGAAAAGATAATTTTAAAGGTATTAGAAATACTGAAAACTGGGATGATATAAATATTGGAGATATTAATGCAGTAGCTATTGGAAGTTGAATAACATTTAAAGGATTATCTAATAATAATATTTCTCTTAGAAGCATTGATGAGTTTAATACAGAAGAAATTGCATTAATGGGAAATCCAAGAGGATTTTATCCTATACAAGGTATGTCTACTAAATCTTCTGCTAAAATTCCAGAAAGTAACTTATATAATAGAGGATATAGTACTACTCTAGGATTTAAAAGAAATTATAAGCACATAGATGTACCTTATGAAGTTGACGAGTTTGATACTCGTATAATGTTTAGTGATATTCAGGTAGATGGAAACTTTAAGAACTCATATAAGGTATTCCAAGGATTATCATATGAAGATTTAGATAGACAATATGGAGGTATAGTAAAAATTCTTCCTTGAGGAGGAAATCTATTAACTGTATTTGAGCACGCTATAGCTATTGTTCCAATAAATGAAAAAGCTCTTATTCAAACTACTACTGGGCAAAATATTCATATGTATGGATCTGGAGTATTACAAAAGCAAATGACAATTATATCTGATATGTATGGTTCTATATGAAAAGACTCTATTATAAGAACTCCTAGAGCAGTATATGGTGTTGATACATATGCTAAGAAAATTTGGAGATTTTCTGATAGAGGTCTTGAACTTATATCTGATTTTACGATTCAAAGATTCCTTAATGATGAAATAAATCTTAAGGAACTTGAAAAAACAGTAGCATTAGGAACAAGAAATGTTAAAACTCACTTTAATGCTTATAAAAATGATGTTATGTTCACTTTTTATAATGATGATAAAATTTGGAATATATGTTATAATGAAGTACGTAGCATGTGAGTTACTAGATATTCGTGAGTTCCTTTATTATCAGAAAATATAAATAATACATATTTTAGTTTTGATTTGCTTAAGAGTAAAATATTTAGTATAATAAGTAATAATCTTCGAAAAACTGATGATCTTGTAAAGGTAGGAGAAGAATGAACTGGAAAATATGTTACTTCTGATAGAGAATACTCAAAGTTTACTTTCACAGTTGATGGATATGATGGATATAATATTAATAGTGTTGTTATAAAAGGATATTACTGAGATGAAGATGAAATAAAAACTGATTCACTTATTGAATGCAAAGCAAATGAAGAAACCTGGCTTATGGATGAAGTAAGTGAGAATTGGGTTGAAATTAAAAATAAAAATATTGGAAATGCTATAGATGCTGAATCAGAAGAGGATCGTCAGAAAATAATCTATGCTAATTATCTTGAACAGAAGGATGCGGCTCCGTTTTCAATAGAATTTAAAGATCTATACAGAAAAGAAGACAGAGGCTATTTATATTATACTATTGAAGTAAAATATACTCCATATGTTGTAACTTCATCAGAAGATAATCCTTCTGAAGATGAGAGTGGAAACCTTATGAGTAATTGTATTGTTTTTGGAATTGAACGGTCGTATACAGCTGGAGCTATTATTCCTTATGAAGCGCTAAAAGAATTCGACATGCTGAAATATCAAGATGATTGAAATAAGGCACTATTATATAATATTTTCGTACACGGTAGAAGTAACATTATTGATGAGATAAATTATTTTGATAGTGATGAAACAAATCAAATATTACCTACTAAATGATATAATAAACAGGAACCTTTTGAGTTTGAATTTATAGTTAATGAACCAAAAGGAATTCATAAAATATTTGACAATTTAGTAATAATATCTAATAATGTTGAACCAAATTCTATTGAAATAGAAATTACTGGAGATGTATATGAATTTAGTAAAAGAGCTATTTATAGAAATAAAACTTTTAATAAAAATGAATCTACAAATGCTAATTTCCCAGAAATCTATTTAGATAAAGAATCTAAAGGATATAAAACAGAAGTTACATGAGATCCAATTCGAAATGAATATTACTTAAATGTACATGCAGATTGTTTAAATATAAAAGAATATGGAAGGCGATTAGGTAATATATACTATAGTGAAGATTCTTGGTATTTCCAAGTACAACCAATATATTATGAACAAACAAGCTCTAATGATTTTGAATCTCCATTAAAGGCAACTAAAGTTCGAGATAAATATGCAAGAATTAGAGTTAAATATAAAGGTGATAAACTTGTTATTATTACTGCATTACAAACATTAATGACTCAAAGTTATGCATAAAAGAATAAAGAAAATGGAAACAGGAGCTAGCATTGGAAATATTATCGATCTAGATATGATGAAACAACTTGGTCTTAGATTAGGAGATTATAATACATTTATGAATACTTCTACGAATAAGATCAAATCTGATATTGGAAACTTTAAAAGCTCAGGATTTGATTTAACTAATAAAAATCCTTTTTCAAATGCAAAAGGTATATTTTCTCAGAATACTGTTAATAGTGTTAATAATTGACAAAATAATACATTTAGTGGAGCTAAGACAGTAAATAATCTAAATGGCAAATTTGGAGGAGCCTTTCAAATGGGAGACCAGTTAATTGGAAATCTTAATACAGCCCTTGTAGGAAATGAGAAAACTGGATCTACTGCTCAAGTAATGTCTGGAGTTAAAGACATAGGACACAATGTAGTAAGTCAATTTAATCCTATGGGTGGAATGATTAATACTGGAGCTAAAACTATAGGAAATCTTATTGGAGGAACTAAAGATCGTGTTGAAGGTACTGGTTCTCAAATACAAGGAATGGTAAGTGATGGTCTAAGTATGCTTGGTCCTATAGGAATGGCTGCTGGTGCTGCACTAAATTTAATTAATGGTATTGGAGGAAAGCGTATTGATAAGTTAGTAGATAATACATCTGATATTAGTAATGAATATAGTGGTTCAAAGAAATTTATCAGTAATAGTATTGATAAATATAGTAATAAAAAAGCTGGATTATTTGACTTTGGATTTCATCGAAAAGGTCAAAATGCTATAACTAGAGCCAGAAGGATGCAAAATACTACTTTAGATATTACGGATGCAGGTAAGAAAAGATTAAATAATCAAATAGGTCAGTCTCTTGCTAGTAAAAACTTTAATACTTATAATGGATTAGATAATATGTATTCCTTAGCTAAAAACGGAATGAAATTTCCTGAATTAGACGAAGCTAGAGCATTCTTGCAGAAACGACCAACACAATCTACAGAAACACAAAAATTCCAACTTGGAGGTAAGATGAATTTAATTCCTGAAGGAAACTTACATGCACATAAACATCACTTAGAAAATGTAAACCCAGAATTAAAAGATCAAATTACTAAAAAAGGAATTCCTGTAGTAGCACAATCTGAAGGAGGAATTGTTCAGACAGCAGAAATTGAAAAGGAAGAGTGGACACTTAGAAAAGAGTTTACTGATAAACTTGAAGCTTTGTATAAAGCATATCAAGAAGATTCATCTAATGAAATCGCAATTGAAGCTGGAAAATTAGTTTGTCATGAACTATTAAAGAATACAGATGATAGAAGTGGACTAATTAAAAGTGTGAAATAATGAAAGAGGTAAAAATAGAAATAGCAGATAAAGAATATAAAGTTCTAATCGCAGAAACTGAAGAAGAAAGAGCTCAAGGTTTAGGTAATGTAGAATCTATGGATGATGACGAAGGTATGTTATTTATAATGCCTGAAGATCAAGGCCAAGTAGTATTTAATACGGAAGAAATGGAATTTGATATTGATTTAGTATTTATAAATCAAGATGATGAAGTTTATAATGTAGTATTAGGTAAAGCTCATAGTTCTGAACCAATTATTTCTACTCCTGAAGATGAAGAAGGAAGAACGAAATATGTATTAGAAGTTAATGCTAATTCTGGAATTCAGATTGGAGACGAATTAGACTTTGAAGAGGATATAGATGAAAAAGAAATTGATAAAATGTATATTCTTGGATCTGATGGAAAACCTCAAATGGATTTGGTTGGTGGTGAACGTATTTTCTCAAGAAAAAATTCTAGAACTCTAATAAAGTTAGCAAAAAAGGCTAATAAAAGTAAAGCTGATTCTGATTATGCTAAACTTGGAAAAAAGATTTTTAAATATATAAATGAACAGGATAATCGTCCAAGTGAGTTTGTAGAATCTCCTAAATAGATAAGAAAAAGGAGAGTAATTTCTTACTCTCCTTAAAAGATACTAACTATCTTTTATAACCCTATATTGTCTCATGTTTAATCTAGCATCTCCAAAGAGAATGAAATAGACTCATTTTATACTCTTGGGTTGTGGAACAAAGATAATATAATATTGCTAATGTAGCAAGTGTTTTCATAAAAATTTAATGTAAATGAAAATTTTAGTAATTTTATTTGGATATTAAGAACTAAAGTATTATCTTTGGGCATTAAATGAATATATGACAATCACAGAGTTATGAGATATCTATAAAATTAAAAATAGTTTAAATTATGAAAATAGTTAAATTTCTACAAGAAGGTGGAGCAGCTCCCGCACCTAGTGCAGCACCTGCTGGTCCTCAGGGTGGACAAGATCCACTACAAATGTTAGGCGAAATGGCAGCTCAAGCATTACAGGCACAAGATTGCCAGGCAGCAATGCAGGTATGCGAAGGCTTTTTAGCACTTTTACAGCAAGCTATGAGTGAAGGTCCGCAGGGTCCTGTAGGTCAAGCCCCTGAAGGTGAGCCTGTTTTCAAGAAAGGTGGTAAGCTTGTAAAACGTAAGAAATGTGCCAAAAAAGAAAATGGCGGAGAAATGAAAAATAAGTTTTTCAGCAAAAAGTAATTTAATGATCATTAGATAAAAGGGAGATTTGACATGATCAATCTCCCTTTTTATATATAAAGTAAGTGTGATAAAATGGCACAAGTAATTAAATATCAACAAGGCGGTTCTACTCCTACTCAAAAATACGGCACTTTTACTATAGATGGTAATCAATATCAGGTTGATGATGATTTTCTAAATCAGATGTCTTCTTATGGAAAAACATTAGATCAAGATACTGCATATCAATTTAGTAAAATAACTGATGCTCTAAGATCAGGTGCTAATTTATCATATGATTCTAGTGCCGATAGATTAGAAGGAGTACAGTTTGATGTTACTAATAATCAAGCAGAACGTTTAGGTAAACGTCGAAGTAGACTTGGCAGAAGTTTTGGAAATCTATGAAGGGGAAAAGAAAATACTGCAAGAAATGCAGTTCATGCTTTAAAGGATTTTCAATATAAAAAGCCAGTAGAAGCATTAGATCCAATTAATATTAGAGATTGGTCTAGTGATATTACTATGGAATATAAGCGTAATAAAGATACTGGAGATTTTGAATTAGTAAATGGAAATAGAGTTTATATAAATGGAGCTAATAATCTAAAAGCAACTAGAAGACTTCGTAGTCTAAAAGATATTGCAGGTTATGGGGATAATGATCAATTTAAAGGCTATAATGATTTAGATAAGCAAGCTTATATAGACTTTTACAATAAATATGGTGAGCAAGGCATAGAAGATATTATATCTAGGCTTGAACAAGGAAATTGGACGGATGAAGATGCTATGGCATTAGATGATATTGGTATCTTTTTAGAAGGAAGTAAACCTGTTCAAGCTCAAAAAGAAGTAGATCCTGCACAAGAAGAACTTAAGAAAACAAAAGAAAACTGAGGTAAAGCAGGATGGGATTATGATAAATACAATAATCTATTCGATGTTGATTCAAATGGTAATGTAACTATAAGTAATCCAGAATTATTATCATATATTGGAACTGGAGATGCTTGACTTAATAATGAATTTAAGAGAAAATATGGAAGTTATGCAGATTATATTCCAGATGATTCTGGTTTATTTGTTATTAATGGAAGAGTGTATAGAGGCGATGACCAAGATAGTTTATCTAAAATTCAAAAGTATTTAGATTTTGTAGCAGATAATAAGAGAACTGCTGGTAATTCTTCAATTATTAAACAATATTGGGATGAAAATCGTTCTAGATCTCCATGGTTTAGTACTTCTGTTGATTCAGAAGGTAATCCAATGTGGTCCCCGTATTTTCAACCAAATCGATATGCTGCAGATCTAACTGGTAACTATGTTAGACAAGCAGGTGATCCTTTAGTTTATGATTATTTTCCTAATTACAATCCTGAAGATTCTTCTCAGTTTGATCCCTATGGACACCCTTTAAGAACTTTAGCAGAAAGAGTATATATTGATCCTTTAACTAAACAAAGAATTAATTATAATAATACTTTACAAGAGCAATTAGATCCAAATATAATTAATTCTTACTATGAAAATAATCCTACAACTGCTTTTAATAGTTACTATACTATAGGAAATACTGGAGGATATAAAGAAGTAGCAAGTACTGGAGATGCTTCAAATCCTCAAACAAGAGCTACATTGTATTATAATCCTCAAACTCAATTATACTATTTTCATGACGAAAACCCAGGAAATGATAACTATACATTAAATAGTCGTTTACCTGGATCTGAAGATAGTATGAGAAATTATTATTGGAATATTGATTCTCGTTTAGGACAATATATTGAGCAACATCCTGAAATCTTAAGAGATCCAGAAGTTAAGGGATATATTAGTGATATTATTAGAAATCCATATATAGCTACAATTAGTACTCGTCATGCTAAGTTTAATCCAATTATTGGACAAAAATATCCTGATTTATATCAATTATTTCAGGATTTAATTAAAACTCAAACGCTTGGTAAGTATCAACAACAATATTCAGGAACAGGAGGTAATTCTGCTCTAAGAAGTATTACTACTCCTGAAGGCTTAGAACAATTAGGTTTAGCTTATAGAGTTCCAAGTAATAAAAACGGAGGAGTTATTAAATATCAAATTGGAGGAGTTGCTGCAAATAGAGTTAATAGTGCAAAAGCTAGTAAACAAGCAATTCAACAATCAGATAAAAAACTTCGCGCTGCTGGAGAAGAAAAAACTATTGGAGATGGTACACAATTAACTGCTGCTGACAAAGCTGAAATTGCAGCTTTAGTTGCAGATGCTGCTTCTTTAGGTGCTACTTTTGTACCAGGATTTGGCAATGTTGCTGGAGCTGGAGTTGGTGCAGTAGGTTCATTAACTGGTTTTGGAGCAGATATTGCTAGAGATGGATTAGATTGAGGCGATGTTAGTAATTTAGCACTTAATCTAGGATTAGATGCAGCTACTTTACTTCCTGGGATTGGCTCAGGAGCTAAGGCAGCAAAAATAGCTAAAGCTTTAAAGAAATCTAAGGCTGTCGCAAATGCTGTTAAGTGAGCAACTAGAGGAGTTAGTTTTGGAAGTGCTGCATCTGGATTAGCAACTGCATGAGAAAATATTCAAGATGGTAAATGAACTATTAAAGATGTTCGTACTGTATTAAATGGAGTTAGAGGTTTTGCTAATTTAAAACGTAACACAGGAAGTGCAAAATTAAAAGGAGGAAACTCTGATATGGTTACCTTAAAACCAACTAATAATAAAAATCTTCCCACTATTAAATTAGGTCGTTCTGAGATTGAGTCGGTCAATTCACTTCCAAAAAATCAAAAAACTGAAAAGTTAGAAGAAATAATTATTGGAAAGTTAGGTAAAGCTAAAACAGATAATATTACTGACTTACTTTCTGAATATGGTATTAAACGTTCCTCTAATGTAAATTTCAATTGGAAAAAACCTTGGAAGTCTTCAATGAGTAAAGGACTTAATACAGGACAATTTAAATATGATGAACTTCCTAGTACTTATAGGAATCCAGATGATATGGGTTGGTGAAATTGGAATAAGACTGCTGCTACTAGAGATGCAAAAACTAATAGAAGCAATCCTTATTTTAAGAACTATGCAGATAAACAAACTTCTCAAGTTCAAAGATTTTTCGGAGGACCTGAAATGTTTACATCTGTTACAGCTCTAAAACGGAGACCTATTACAATGCCAATCTATTCTAACTTAGCTCCTAACTTAGGAATATTTAGTAATCAACCACAACATCTCTGGTATTATAAACCAGAGAATAATCCAGTGTTTTATAAAAAAGGCGGTAAAATTATAAAAGCACAACCTGGTACTAAGTATCCTACATTTAGTACTCCAATAGATCAAAATTGAACTAGTGTAGCTGATTATATGCTAGATAAAAATAATAATCCGATTAATGTACAAGTAGATCCAGTTGCTGTTGTTGGAACTCCTATTAAACGTGCTTCTACAAGCTTAAATAAAGCTGTTCAATCACCTCAAAATACTGTAGTGAGGAATCAGTATAATTCAATTTTAAATGATGCTAAAATGGCTCAAATTAATAATAATCTTGGGTTTAAAGGAAGGTTAGATTCAAAAGAAGAATTACTTAATGATTCTACTAGTAGAACTTTGTCTAATTTAAACAGATCCTCATATAATACAGATAACTCTGATTATACAGCTTTTGGACATGGCAAAGGAAAAGGATTTAATATTAATCCTGATATGGTAATGGGAATAGGAGACTTTATTACTTCTACAATAGGTATCAATCGTACTACCCAAAAAATGAAAGATGCTATTCGTAAAGGAATGATAGGTTCTCAACAACAAATGCCTACTGAGTTTTACTCTAGATTTAGTGATAATGGGTTGCATAGAATGTATAATGATCGCATTAAAAGTATGCGTCAATATAAGACATCGACTAGTGATCCAAATAAAGTATTAGCAGAAAGACTTATGAGAGATATGAATGTTGATCAATTAGAAGGAGAAAGAGATGCTAAATTTTCTCAAATGATAGATCAATATAATGATAAGTTACTTGCTCAAAAACAACAATACGCTAATATTAGAACTCAGATAACTAATGAGAATAGAAACCGTTGAGCACAAGGTTTAGCTCAGTTAGATATGGCTGATGCTAATAAGATTACGCAACAAACTCAAAATGTTAAGAATCTTATTTATCAGTTAAGAGGAGACTATGCCAAGGATCTAAATGAAAAACAAGCTTTACAAGCTCAATTAGCACAACAAAAGGCTGCTGGAGATTTCAGTAATTGGCTTACTAATTTTAGAAATAGTAAAATTAATGAGTTCTATAATTGGCAACAGAATGAGGGTAAAAATCCAGAATATAGTGGTTGGAAAATCGATGATTATTTAAATTACAAATATTCTGGAGATATTGCTACTAATAGAAGTAAATATGGAATTGAGGCTTTAGTTAATCCTTATCAGCAATCTCAAAGAAGATTTTGGCTTGGAGGAAACAAATTAGATACAAAACCATATTTAATTAATTATACTAATCCTGAGCAAATTCCTATTCAAAGATTTATACCTTATAGTTATAAATCTGGCGGTAGATATTTACGTAAAACAGATGAGCAACAATATCTAGACCAGCAAAAAGCTATCAATAAGGCTGTTGGAGAACTAAATAATAACATTATTAAGTTATTTCTAAAAATGATGTCATAAATATGAAGATAAAGAGATATCAAAACGGGGGTATTAGTTATACCCCCTTTTTTAGAGATGCTGCAGAGCCTACACAAGTTGCTACTCAGACCTCTAAAACAAGTGAAAATAAAGAAGAACAACTTATTCAAAAAGAAATTATTAATGTTCTTAAAGAGAATGGGTTACCTAATGATGTAGATTACTTCTTAGATAGAGCTAATAGTTTTTTAAGAAAATCTCAAAACTTAGGTGAATTATTTGTATCTGGGCAGAGTAATCAATATGATATGTCTGATTTAATTAGATTACAATCTTTAGCTAATAGAATTAAACATAATAATGAATTACATGAAACTGCATCAGAACAAATTATTAAAGAAGGATCTGGGTCTGAAGTTGCAATTAGTAATGAAGGTAGCTTATATGTGTATAATAAAGACGGCAGTATTAAGACTATATCTGCAGATACTTATTATAAAAATCCACAAAAATATCAAGCATTAACTAATTCTCAATTAATTCATCTTCGAGAAGAACGTCCAGAACTAGCATATAATAATAGTATCCTTACAGATTTATCTAATACAGTTGGAATGAAATCTATAGTAGATTATGTAAAAGCTACTATTGGAGCGTTTGGAACTAATAAATCCTCAAATCAGTTTGATAGATATACTTCTAAATATCAGAATAAAATTGAAAAAGGATTTGAACAATTATTAGGATTTAATGGACCAGATGGAATATATAAAGTTACAGAATCAAATAGTACATCTAATCAGGGATATCATGATAAAGAAAGTCTTGATTTAGCTATTAATTATTTATATAAGACTCTTCCACAAAATATGAAAAACGTTTTAAGAGCTCAAGCAGCTGCTGAAGGTTTTAATCCAAGTAATCCTGAAGATGTAAAACGATTACTACAAATTGCTGTAGTTGAACATACAAATCATAGTGTAGAAAATACACAAGCTTTAGATTATGATTCAACTGCATCTAAAGCAGGCAGTGGAAGTTCTGGAGGAACTGATAAAGATGTTAATAGAAGCTCTCTAGAAACTATTGCTGCAGGTAGAGTTGTAGATCCTAAAATTGCAGTTTTATCAACATCTGATGCCAAAGGAGGGTTAGAAATTGTAACTAGGGATTATCCATTACAAGATAAGAATGGCACACAAGTAACTCAAAATACATTAAAAAATGTATTGGATAAGGCTGAAATAGGTAATATTGTTGATAAAAATTCTATTTTCTTTGGAGATCAAAGAATATCAGATATTGATTTAAATAGACTTGTGTGAGATGGCTCTAGTTCACTTAGTAGAATGTGACTTCCAAAAGATCGAGATGCAGAACAAATGGGAGTTTATAAGCCTGACTTAGATGCATATGATCGATATACAAAATTTGAGGAATGAATTGAAGATAATCCTAATGTATCTAGACAAAGAATGATAGAAAAATTACATGAATATGATCTAGACTTAGAGTTTGATACTGAAACTAATAGATGAAAATTCAGACCTGAAGATATGATGGTATTTTTTGGATTATCAGGTTATGCTAGTGATAAAGCTATTGACTTTGATAGTAATTCTCCTTGGTTATGACATGTTGATGGACCAGATAAAGATAGAATATTTGATATCTATTCAACTTATGTAAATTATGGAGGAGATGTAGTAAAGAAATCAGACAAAAAGGTTGATAACTTTAAGCCAGGCTTCTTTGGAAAAATATTTCATGGCAATAAAAATTCAATGTATAAAGGAATGATATTTATGCCTATGCATGATTCTAAACTTGCAACTGTTGCATCTAATCATGAAATTGGAAGTGCTAGTGAATATAGAGATATATATAATCAGGCAAATCTGAAAAAACAACAACAAAGCATAAAAGCTAATTTTTAAAGTATGATGGATCAGAAGAAAAATGATTGGCTGGCGGCATTATTTTTTCAGCCAGACAAAAGTGTTCAAGAGTTAGTTAATTTAGGAATAACTCCTGATAACTCTAATGTTAAAGATAGAGAATATTATAAAGGTATACCAGAAATACAAGAGGCGTTTAAAAACGATAGAGGAGAATTTGATAATCAAAAATTCGACACATATTATAAAGACGTTTTAGACTTATATAATCGTGCAGATGAAGCTAATTTAGCAAGTACTGCTATGGATTCATTTACATATGATCCTGCAGATTATTTTGCACCTCTCGGCGGTGATGTACTGGATGTTAGTTCAAGATTAGTTAAATTCTCTAATCCTGAAAGAAGAAGTCGAGGTATAGTTAATCTATATGAAACTTCTGGTCCAACTATGTCTATACGTGAAGTAGCTCAAACCAATAAGATATTTAATTATGATACTGGTAAGTTTGAGGATTGAACACCTAATGAATGAGGTGGGTTAGGTGCTATAGCTCGTCCTACACTTGTATTAGCTCAATGAGATGAAGATGGAACTCATGAAGTAAATGGAAGAACTGTTTCACATAAAGCAGGAGATCTAAAATTTAATAGTGAAGGAGATCCATTTTATGAAACATTAGGAAATAGACCGCTTACAGGAAAAGATATTCTACATATATCTGATACATTAACTGTTGATGGAAGTAAATGGAATAAATATGATTTCTTTGATTCAGATGGATTAGATAAAAGTGTTGGAGGCACTTTAGCAAAGGTCTTGTTTAAAGTAGGACCAATGCTTATTCCATATGTTGGACAAGTATATGGTGGCATGACAGCTGCTATTGAAATAGGAAAATTATTCCCAGTATTATTTAGAAGTATCGAAGGTATTGCTAAGGGAGATTTAACTAATTCTAAATCAGCACAAACTGCTACTGATATTCAAGCTTGGCTTTCTAGGTTTGATGGAAGTGTTTCTGATTATGGAAGAAATAGTTTCTGAAATGTAGAAAGCATTGGAAAATTAGTTGAAGATAGTTCAAGACAATTATTTCAACAAAGAGTAATTGGACAAATACCAAAGTGGATAGTAGGTAAAGAAAATGTTAGTGAGAATACAATTAAATGAGGTAGAGCCTTATCTTTAGCTTATATGGCAGGAACCTCTTCTACAGATGCTTATGATGCATTTAAGCAAGCTGGAGCATCTGATAGAGTTGCAGGATTAGGAATGTTATCTGTAATGGGAGCAATGTTTACATTAATGAATAATGACTACTTTAAAGATTTTTGGTTTAAAGATACATATCTCGACCGTACATCTGTAAAAGGAGTTATTAAAGATGTTGCTGAAAAAGTAACTAATGAAAACATTAACAAAGGAATTGTTTCTCCTAAAGCTGCTGCAAATTGGGTTATGAAAACTAAAAACCAAATTCAGCAACGAATCTCTAAAATGAAACCTGGAAATATTTTATATGACAGTGTTAATGAAGGAGTTGAAGAAGTAGCAGAAGAAGTTTCATCTGACATGGTAAAAGCACTTTACTCAGCGTTAAACACAATGGGTATTGTAGATAAGGATAGACAACTTGATTTTGGTATAAGCACAGAAGAAGCGTTTGCGCGTTATACTTCTGCATTTATGGGAGGTGCTATTGGTGGTGCTGTATTTAGTTTCCATGAAAAATGAGATTCAAGAATTAACTCTATAAATGATGAAGCAATTCAAAAACCTAATGATTCTTTACAAGAAATTATATACTTAGTAAGAAATGGTAAAACTTCTGATTTAAAAAGAGAATTAACAAGATTACGTGATAAAGGAGCTCTTGGAAGTAGAAATCTTTCAGGTAAATCATTTGAACTTGTTAAAGAACCTGATGGATATAAAATTAATTACGAATCTGCAAAAGAAGGAGAATCTCAGAATGATGTTATTTATAACCAAATTAATAGTTACATTGATAGAATTGATAGTATTATTAATGAGGAGGGATTAAACATTTCTGATGAAGAGTTACAAGCATTATCAGCTATGACTGGTATTAATGTAACTGAAAATTTAGCTAAGAATATTCAGAGAGAAAGCCTTAAAAATCAGTTAATTGAAACTGGAGTTTATAGTAAAATATTCTCTGATTGGAATGATCTTACAGAGGATATCTTAAAAACTAAGGTAGCTTTAGAATCTAAGATTACTCCTACTGAACTTGAGCCTAAAACTCCTAAAGATGTGGATAACAAAATAGCAGCAGCTCAAAATGATGTAGAATTTCAAAGACTAAAAGCAAAACTTGATGATTTAAGAGCAAGACGTGATAAAATAGTCTCTGGAGAACTTAATGACTATTATTTTGGGCAAGCAAGATTTGCAGCTACTCCTGCATTAGCAACTGCTTTTGTTGATGACTTAGGTATTCATAATTTTACCAAAGTTCGATATCAGAAAGACTTCGATCAATTAACATCTGATGAAAAAGTTGTGATTAAAGAAGAATATGAAAAATATTCTAAATCAACTGAGAAAACAAAGGTGTTTGCTGCGTATGATTTATTTAATAGTCTAAATGAATCTATTGCACAAGATTTAGTAGCTGTATCTCAAAAAACTGTAGACTTAAGTAAAGCTTATGCTCCAGGTGAAACTATTCAAACTAATCGTATTAAAAACATTGATAAAGAAATTGCTAATCTAAAGGCACAAATAGATGAAGCTATTTCTAAACTTCCCGAAGGAGTTGAAATTAATGAAGAAGTATCTGAACTTCAAACTAAATTACAATTAACTGAAAACTACAAAGATTTCTTAGTTAAAAGACATGAATTTGGATTAACTCAGGAGCTGAGTGAAGAAGGTAGAAAAGTATTAGCTAGACCAGATACATTTATAGCTGATAATGAAGCTGCCTTAAATACATATGCAAATAGCTATATTGACTTCTTAAACTATTTAAAGACCAATTCTTTATATACTGATGTAACAGATGTAGACCTTGTTGCATTAATGAAGAGTTATTTTTATGTAAATGGATTTACTGAAGGAATTGCTGCAGCTAATTGAGAAAAAGCTATTAATACATATATAGAAAGAACAGAAGGTGATAGTGTAGGATATGAGTCAATGACTCTTGGAATTGCAAATGACTTAGCTGTTTTTCAAGATATTGTATCAAAAGGAGATATAAATCAAATTAAAACTGCATATCAAAATCTTTTACAAAGTGATGGATTAGTAAATTTATCAGACTTTTTAGGACAAAGTGCAGATGAAATATTAGCTGGAATTATTCCGAGAATATCTGGAAGAACGTTTATTGATTTTATTAATGAGGTTTCAGATCTTAAATCTGAAATTAAGGTATCTCCTGCATATGAGTTATTAGAAAAATTTGCAGTATCTACTAATGGAATTAGTCAAAATATTGTTAATTTGATTGTAAAAGAGTATAATAGTTACCTTAATAGTGATTCATTAGAGGATTATATTATTAATAATAAGGATGCTTTAACTAGACTTAAAGAAACCAGTAGATTTATTGATATTTTAAATTCTCTTGTTATTGCTTCTATAGATGGAGGATATAATACTCAAATTAATAAGTTCAAGAAAAAATTAGCTAAAGATCTGCTTGCAGAAATTGATACAGAAACTGCGGTTAATATGTCTTCAGATCTTAAAGCAATTAAAGTTAGACTTGATACATTAATAAATATTGCAGAAAATAATAATGCACAAAAAATTAGAGAACAGAAGGATATCGCTATTAATATGAGACAGAGATTTACAAATCTGTTGCTTAATAATGAAAATTCTGTAATCAAAGATAAGTTTGCATCACTATTTAACTTAGATCTTAACCAATTAATTGCTGAATCAGATTTTCCATCAGGAGAAATTAAGGAGAGTAATTTTAAAGAATTTGAAGAGGCTTCTATTAGATTAGAAACTAAAATCTATCAACTTATAGATGATCAAAAATTATCTAATAGCGAAATAGTTAACCGCATCACTTCACTATTCGAACCAACTTCTTTAATTACAGCAAGACCTACTAAGCTTGCTAGAGATACTGAAGCGATTACTGATTATGATCAGGCAGTTTATTTATTGTCTTTAATTGCATATCCTTCTGCAAATTTCTATAACAACTTAAAAACTGTTATTACTGATGAATCATTTAATAAAGCTCCAATTTTTTCTCAAGAATATGCAATTAGATTAATACACGCAACATCTGAAAGAAAAGATTTATTTAATGAATTTGTTAAATATTTATCTGCAAAAGCAAAAGCTACATCAGATGATAGCTATATACAGAATAAAAGTCAGTTATTAAACTTTATTGCAACATTTGGAGGAGCAGGTACAGGTAAAACACAAGGTGTAGCTTATGTGCTACGTAAAATGATGCCTGCATATAAAATTGTAACTGTAGCTCCAACAAGAAAACAAACAGATCGATTATCTGCAGCAATTGAGCATGACGGTTTATCATATACGAAAGCAGAATTAATTGAACAGATTCTGGGAAAACAAATTTCTGAATCAGATATTAATAAAATTGTTGGAAGTGATGAAATACCTACATATACTCTTAAGGATTTAAAATTAAATCCAGCTACAATGTTTGCAGAAACTGAGAATAGAATCATATTTATTGATGAAATTAGTCAGTTTTCTAAAATTGATCTTGAATTAATTACAAGATGAGCAAATAAAAATAATATTTTAATTGTTGGATTAGGAGATTATAAACAAAATTCAGCTTATATTTTCTATGAAAATGCAAGGAGAAATTTAGGAATTGAAGATACTTATTTTACACGTACTCCAAATTTAACTGCTCCATTACGTCCAAATAATATTGCAAAATATGATAACTATACTATTTTAAATAGCATATTAGATCAAACTTGAGATAAATACTATGATAATCCAAGTATGCTTGAAAGTGAGATCGATTTATTAACGAAACAGATATTATCTGAAAATAGTATTAAACTTAAATATTTTGAAACTACTGAAACGTTTGGTGGAGAGAAATTTATTAATAGTTCAGATGAAGTACCTAAAATAGTAGAAAAGTTATCTAAATTATCTAGTGATATTGCAATTATAACTGATAATCCTGCTAAGTATACTGCTATTAACAATGTTAAAGTAGTAGGATTAGACAGTGTTCAAGGTGATGAATTTGAATTTGCAATCATAGACAAGAGTTGGAAAGATACAAGTGGAAAGCATTATTTAACTCTTAAGGATTTATATACATTAACTCAACGTTCTACAAAAGGTACAATTATTGTAGATAATGGAGTTAGTCTAGACTTAAAGTTAAACACAATTAATGATATGACTAGTGCAGGAAGTATTGAAGTATCTCCTGAACAAATTAGTGATTTCAAAGATTGAAGAACTAAGTTATTAGAGAATAGTCCTGAATCTATTGATTATGAAGAAGTAAATCCAAATCCAACTGTAGCTGAACCTGTTATACCAACTTCAGAACAAAATATTAAGCCAAGAGTAGAACCTACACCAGAAGCAGAAATAGTTAGTGAATCTCCTAAGGAACCAATTAGACAAGCTTCTGTAGAACCAGAGACTAAAAATACTGTAGTTGAAGCACAAAGCAAACAAACATTTGATAGTAATACTGGAGAACAACCTCCTGTTACAGATCAAAATCCAGTACATGCTCCTAATGTTGAACAATCTGTTACTCCTCCTGTAGATATACTTGAAGAAGTTCCTCAGAATATAGGAATAACAGATAATCCTTTAAATATTTCTAAATGGAATGATATTGCAGATTTCTATTTAAATAATTTATGAAATTATGATCAAGCTACAGAATCTTCTTTATTTAATATATTAGGAATAAAAGGTAAACTTGCAGCTCCTAAATATATTAGAGCTTTAAATTTAATTGCTGCTTATTTTAAATATGGATATTATAAAAATCCAAGAGAAATTGTACGATTAGGACAAGCTTTAAATAAAGATAGAGCTATGGGTCGTGCTTTTAGTGAACTAGAAACTGCACTAAAAACTAAACCTATTTTTGAAGTAGTTCCATATGATAATGGGCGAAGAGGATTATTAGTAGCAAAAATTCAGATAAAAGATAAAACAGCACAAATTCCTCTATTGTTTACAACTCCAAGATTTGGAATATATACAGGAGATTTTACAATTGGAAGTTATGCTAAGTTTACAAGAGAAGGAGAATTAACAACTGTTGATGTATCTAATTTTAATACAAGTACTTTAAATAAAGGAGGTTTATTCTCTTCTTATGGAAAATTAGTATCTTTAGTAGTACGTAAGTTAGACTGGCAAGATCATATTAAATGAGTAGGAAATACATTTGAAGCAGATTCAAGAAACTATGCGTTTATGTATCAGAATAGAGGAAATACATTTATGTTATTCTCTGCTGATCCATTAGTCAGTCAAAAGGAATTTGAAGCTCACTTAAAAGCACAAGTAACAGAAGATGGAACTATTTTAAATACTGTTCAAAATGATCCTAGAATTCGATTAATAGGAATAAATAGTGTTGCTTCTTTAGATAATATAATTCATACTGCAATTAATAATGTTAATTTATTTAATGCACAAAGAAAAGCAGGAGACAAAAATGTTAAAGTTAGAAATAATCTTAATAGAGAAAGAGCTGGACAATTAATTTCACTTGCATATTTTTCTCCTTATAAGAGTACTATATTATTTAGATTAGGAGCATTACTAAATACACAATCAGGATATACTAATGCAATTAGAGTTACTTATGAAGATAAAGTAGCTCAAGCTGATAGAGGAAATGTTACTGAGAGAATAGTAACTATGGAGAATGGTCAATATGTTGTTAATGGAAAAACTTATTCTGATTTTGATTCTTTATTAAACACTGAATTTGGATCTTTTGATCCTAATCAAATGTTAATGCAAACAGGATATATTAGTAGAGTTGGTAAATTTGAATTTAATGATCCATCATTTATGATATATAATATCTTTGCAGACTTTGTTGGAAAAACTGAAAAACTTCAAGAACATATTGAAAACAATCCAAACTTTAAGCAAGGTATTTATGTATTTGATGATGCAGTTAAAGTAGTTCCAGGATCTCAATTCTACTATGAAGTTGATACTGCAAATAAACTATATTCTACAAATGCTTCTAATTTAATAGGAAACGATTTTATTATAGATTATGACAAGATTCAAGTTAATCCTGAAAGAGCTATTCAAGAGGATTTACAACGTCAAAAGATTAATAAAATTAATGAGGCGTTTAAACAGTTTGGAGTAAACAAACAAATTACAAATATAGACTTATTAGAATCAACAGTTAATGATGTTAATAATGAAATATTAAATAAAGTTACTACTCCAAATTATACAATAATTCAAATTGTTGGAGACTCTAATAATCCTGAAATTGTAATGAAGGAAATAAAGGATGATCTTACTCCTATGCTTAAAAATTTATTTAAACAAGCTTATGGAGAGAATCCAGATGATGTTACAATTATCTCTAGAAATAATTTGAAATTTGTACCATTTTTAGTATCTTTGAACAATAATTCAAAGAATTTTGTACTTGAAAATAAAGATGGAGTTTACTCAATTAGAGAGTTTAATACAATGAATGAATATGTAGAACTTAGAGATTATTTAAATTCTGCAAAGGATCTATATAAATCAAGTCCTAATATTTTAATGTACCTTAAAGCTCTAATGCAAAATACAGAAGTAACTGAAACTATAGCAAGTACATATTATAACGAAGTTAGTACAAATGAAACTCTCAATGAGTTAAGAGAAAATGTACAGAAATACTTAATAGCAAAATTAGAAAATAATGAGTGTTAAATGTGGATATTCTTCAGCATATTATCCATTACTGAAGAACTTACTTAGAGGTGATTCACCAGATTTAAATGCGTTTAAAGTGTTCATAAATGAGCATTTTACAAATCCAGATGAGGTGTTTAATATGTTTGTGAGTGGAGTCTATACAGACTCCGCTCCAACACCTGTATCTGAACCTAAAAAGATTAGTAGTAGATTAGGTATTGAACTTCCTCCCGAAGGATCTTCACCTCAACAATATTATATTGATAATTCAAGACAATATAATAAAATGATTGACGATACAGCAAAAAAGATTATTTCTATGTCTGTATTTGATATTAATTCTGATTCTTTTATAGATGCAAATGCTACTTTAGGAAGTTATTCCAATTTAAATACTGGAATTTTTAAATATAAACAAGAACTTTTATCTATTATTAGTGAGTTCATGGGAAAACCTCTAACTCCTATTAGCATTGACTCAGAACCTAAATCTATTATTAATGTATTTGAAGATACTATAAAAGAATATGAAGCCTACATTAAAAATGCAGGACTTACTCAAGATCAAAAATATTTTAATGCATATAATGCATATGTAACATTAAAAACTTTTGATGATATATTGAGATTATATACTCCATTTATTTCTATTAAACCAGAATATAAAAATAGTTCAACTTATGCTGTAGGACGTTATAATTATGATGGTCCGAATGTTACACACTATACTGGTTTTAGTAATAATGAATTTATGGGAGCTGAAGAATCCGTCAGTGACCTCGCAAAAATTTTACTTTCATATTTTCCTGAAGTTAATGAAGATGGTGTTATTATAGAAAATACAGCTATTACTTTATCTGGGTTTAATTCAGCTATGGGTAAAGTAAAGTTATTCATGGAAGAAAGTGTTGACCCTGAAATAGTTGACGAAATAGCTAAAGAGGGCAATATGGATATGAGTAAAATTATTGGAAAATATTTAAATGCACTAGCAACTAAGTCTGTAGCACCAGAACATACAACTTACTTACAAAATAAGTTAAGAGGTATTGCTAAGTTTATCTATTCAGATAAAATGGCTACTCCAATTAAACAAATGTATACACATCTAATGAATAAGACAGTATTGTCAAGTTATATTAGTTATGGTAAAGACAACTTAACTGGAGAATTAACTGGTAAGAATTTAACTGATAGACCTGTACAAATACAGAGATATTTTCTTACAGATATTATTAAAGCTGCAAGTACTTACTGAATTGATAATAAAACTAACTTCCAAAATAAGTTAGGAAAATATGATATTAATATTATTGGAACTAATATTAGTATTACAGAAGGCAGTAATACTTTAAATTTAAAATATAATCCTGATACTGGAGAAATTAATTCTGCAGGAATAATATCTGATACTTTAATGGACGATTTACTTATGGATTTTGCTTCATTTTTAGTAGCAGATGATTTTAATCAAGTTGCAGAACAAGTGTTCCCAAGAGAAAAAAATGTAAATAAAATTACATTATTAACTCCAATATTAGGTAGTATTTTATATAGTGCTAATTCAGGTCAAATTATTGATATAGGTAAAAATGGTTTCTTTGGACAAGCAAACGATTTAGCAAAAGTCTTAAGTGTTACTAATGGTTCTGATACAATTAATGTTATTAAGAATGCGGAAGGTAATAATTTACCATTATATCAAATGGTTTGTTTAGCGTATTCTCATAAGAAAATGAGTCAATATTTACATGATGAACTTGGATGAGGATCTGATACAGTAATGAGTGATAATGCTGTATTTAATAATATTCAACGTATTAAAAATCCAAAGATTCGAGCAGAAGTAACTATTGGAGATTATACTAAACAATCGAGTAATCTTACTGAAGATGAAGTAATGCACCTTGCAATAGTATATGATTTCTTTGAAGGATTAACTTCAAGTAAATCTGTTTCTGAGCAGGGTGGAAAGGTAAACGGAGTAATTGGATTGCAATCAACAGTTTATTCAGATAAAAATAAACATTTTGTAATGCAATTCGATTTAAGTCAAAATTGAGATTTTAAAGATCTAGGTTCAATTAACTTTAAGGAGGTTTTAGAGAAATATTATTCTAGCAAGAATATATCTGATTTAGAACCTATTATGAATATTTGATTTAAAACAAATCAAAGTCAATATACGAACTTAATTAATAAAATCTTAAACGACTATACTCAAGCGATAGGTAAAGAATTTAAGACTATAAGTGATCTAAAAGAATATATTGCAAAAACAAAACTTGCAGATATTAAGCAAAAATTTAGAGACAATGGATTAGAATTTATTGAAGAAGTTCATATATCTAAAGATCCATATACTAAGAAAAATGTTTTTAATGAAACACTTGAAAATCTTTATAACATCTTTAGTGAAAGAAATCAATTTGATGAGTTTATTAATTATCAATTAAATAGGTTTCTTGAAGACAGCTCAAAAGCTTGAGAGAGTATATCTTCTGACAAAAATGTTTATAAAGCATTTTCTGCTAGAAAATGAAGTAACTGAATTGCTGAAAGAACTATTGAAACTGTTGATGAAAATGATGAGCCAATATCATATACAGTTCCTTATGTAACAATACATGATAAGGATGGTAAATTAAATCCTATGCTTTATTCATATTTTATTATGGATTCATTTTTAAGTAATGAATATAATAAAATGATGGTTGGAGGAGTTTATGCTCACCCAAATAAAAATAAAGAGGTTTCTGCAACAGAAGGATATCTTGAACATAGTTTTGCAAGCAGATGAATTTCTCAGGTAAAACGTATGGTTATTTATGGAGCTACTCACCACTCTTTTGCGCAAGGATTAAAAAATGGAGTTGCTCCAAAAGTTAAAATGGCTGTAGTTGGAGATATTGGAGCTGCTGTACAAAATATTTCTGGTATGACTGATAGTGTTGATTCTATGGACGGATCTGGATTTACAAGTCCGTATTTTTCTAGACAACAAAATGTATCACTAATTGATGCTAAAGTAGGTAGAAATAAAAAGACTATTTTAGCAGATATGAATGGAGAATATGGTTTACCTAAATTATTAAAGTGAGCAGAATATGAGATTACAAATGCTAATAGGCGTACATCATGGGGATCAGATATCAAGTTAGAAAATATGTTTAGAAAAATGCATAATTTACTATTTGATCCTAGTGTAACAATCGTTTATGACAAAGTATTTGATAATCTCTTCTATAGAGAACCTGATAACCAAACTTATTGGAAAATAAATCATGTAGTTATTAATAATAATGTAGCTCAAGTAGAACGTATTGAAACCGATATATTTGGTAATATAATTGGAGAAAATAGTATACTTGATACAGATATTAAAATTAGTAGTATATATGATTTAGATCAAATATTTGGTGGAGCATGATCAATGGAATACAATGATACTATGAAACAATTATATTGGTCTGAAAACAACTTAGATATTGTCAATGATATTATTAATGATAATAATCTAAAAGACTATATGATTGGGTATCTTGTAAATAAGTCTGCTATCAAAGTAGGAGCTTCTAATGTTAATGGTGATGATATTTGAACTAATGATTCTGATTTATGGTTTACTACAATGTCAACTAAGTTTGGAGGAGTTCAGATGAATGCAGATCATGAACTTGATGAAGCAGAAGTTACTGAAATGACTCAGATGATTAGTGCTCTTGAACAAAATGGATTTACACACGATTTAGCAACAAAAGTATATCAAGAAATTGGTAAATTATGTCATGATGCTATTGCAGAAATTCATGAAGTTCTTGAAACAGGAGACCAACAAGCCTTATATGAAATTTATGGTAAAGCTTTAGTTAAAGCTTTTCAAACAAATAATAAAGATACTTTAGGACTCGCACAATCTTTTATAAAACTTGCGCAACAAAGTTTTAATGAAAAGAAAATTGATTATAAAATTCCTTTTAGTGCAGGAACTATTAATGGTATCTTTAACTCAACAGTTACATCTTCTTTAGTAAAAGATGCAATTAGACGTCATTATGATGGTGTTGCATCTGTATTAAATCCATCATATGGAATACAACAGTATTTTAACTGAGGAGGATATAACTATAGCTATGATGAACTTTTAGATTTAGTAAGAAAAGTAGGTAGAGCTACAGATCCTCGCCTTGCAGATTTAACTGTTAATGAAGCAATGCAAGGTCCTTTTGTTACTCGTAATGGAGAAAATCTTGTTAATCCATTTGTTACAGAACTTACTAACGAAAATCCTATCGATTTTGAAGACACATTAGTAGTTTATAATGATCCGATGTTTAATGGAGAAGAACCTTTATTAAATGAGGAAGGACAGAGACTATATCAAGGATATATGGGAAAGGTTACTACTGATATGTATGATATTGTTAAAATTGACAATTATTCAAAATACGATTGGTATAAAAACTTAGATAAACGATATGCACAAAGATTATCTTTACGTCCAAAAAATCTTAAAGGTTCTGATACAATATTTATTATTGAGGGAGAAAAACATAGTATTTTTGAAGGAGATATAACTCGTGCATTACATTATCTTAATGGAACCTCTAGTACTACTGTAGAATCTCTATATGATGAATTAAGATCTAATATTAAAAAGGAACTTGGGCTTAAAGGAAAACCTGAAAAAGATTTAACCCCTGAGCAACTAGAATGAGTTAATATTATTACTACAGAGAGAATAGCTCTAATTCGTAGAGCAGCAGGAACATTAATTCCTAGTGCGGGAGAAATCGATATTGACTTTATAGAAAACTCGTTACATAAATCTCAGCAAAAATTATTAAATGATTTAGCTGATGGTAAGATGATCCAATGAAAAGGTATATATGTACAACCTGAATCTGTACAAGTAATTCCTGCCCAGATTATTATGGGTAAATTATACGCTAAACAATTAGGTCTATTACCAGGAGATTCTATAGCTAAAATTAAGCAAAGAGGAGCTGAGTTCTTTAAAGAGAGAATTCAAGGTTATTATAACAACGATAATCCTGATCCTGAATCTTATGATATAGTATTATTTGATGGAACTGGAAAAAAACTTTATGTAAAAATTGGAGACCAAAATCTGAATAATTTATATAAAGATACTTTAACTCCAAATGGAGATTTTACTATAGTTGATAATTCTGTTTACTACAATGGAAAAGAAGTAGCATCTGCAGAAGGTAAGAAGTTCTATAAATATACTGATACTGCAGGAAATACACACGATCTAGTAATTGTAGATAACTTTGAAAGATTTTCTGAAATTAATAATTCTAGAATTTATAATAACTATAAGTATAACTATACATTATCTAATTATGAAAATTTAATTGTAAATCAATTTACATCAGATAATGTTACTTTATCATATTATGATGATTTTGGAGATGTAAAAACTAGAGAAATTTTAGATTACAAATCTATAAATCCTCAAGTGCTAATTCAAATGTTAAGTGATAATCAAAATATTAGATTTAGTAATAGAATTATGAAAATCGCTGATAGAAAATATAAAGCGTTTGAGCAAAGTTTAAGATTTGTAGGTACTCGTATTCCTTGTCAGTCAATGCAGTCATTCATGCCAATGGAAGTAGTTCTATTTACTGATAGTGACATAAACGAGGTCTACGTACCAACCAATCAGACATGGCTGCAAGGTAGTGATAAATCGTTGTTTCTACCTTTAAATAAAAAATTTCTTTAATTGCTGGAAGTCCCTTAGAGACTTATAAACTACAACATAAAATCTGAAATGATTTAAGTGTGAATGTTAAAAATTATAAGTATTGGGTAATCAGCAGCCAAGCCCGAAAGGGAAGGTTCAACGACTAATGTGTAACAAAGATTCCTTTATGGATATCAAAAATGTATTGTATGAAAACAAAAATTAATAAAGAATCTAGAAATTTACTAATCGGACTCCTATTAGGAGATGGTACAATTTCTAATAATTATGTATTTAAACTATCTCATTGTGAACAACAAAGAGATTATCTAGAATGAAAAATAAAACTTTTAGGTAACAATGGAATAAGAGCTAATGGTATAAAAGAATATATATCTACTTGTGGATATAACTCTGGTAAAAAAGTATTATACACGCAATTATCAATAATTCCATTTATTAAGGTTTTAAGAAGAGTATTTTATAGACCTAAAAAAATATTAGGAAATAGAAAACTTTTGAACCGATTATCTGCACAAGAAATTGCAATTTGATATATGGATGTCGGATGTATTAATATACGGAAATCAAAAAATAAAATCCATGGATTTTATATAAGAATTGCAACATGTTTGCCAGAAAAAGAACTACAAGTAATAATTGATTACTTTAAGGAAGTTTGAAATATTTCTTTTTATAAAATTTCTGAAGGGAAAGGTACATACTCTTTATGTTGTGGAACAAAAGAAGGTATAAAATTTATAAATATTGTTAAGCCTTATGTACAACAAGTTCCATCTATGATACATAAAATACAATACAATTTATCACAAAGAACTAAACCGATATAGTTCTTGTAGCGAAAGCGAAATAAGAAACATCGAAAGATGAAGATATAGTCTAATCTTATATGAAAATATAAGTTAATACAAATGTACGATATTGATAAAGTTTATATATTAGGTTATTCTATTTCTAATAATGGAGAATTACTTACAAATGCAGAAGATCCAAAAATATCTCCATTCTTAAAACAGGATGCTATAAGAAATGCAATTGTAAATGGTGTATTTGATGTAATATTAAGTCCTAAAAATCAGATTAACCTCACAATGCCTATTACAACATCTCACATGCAAGAACTTGCAAGTAAATCTGTATTAGGAGAAAGTGCAAAAATTATGAATCCTTATAATTCTGCTAGTAAATATTTAATGCAAATTCAAAATATGGTTGGTAAAACTGTAATTGGTAATGTTGCTACAGGATTAAAGAGTTTCTTTGCCTTATCTAACTTATATAATACTAGATTTAAACAAGTCTATGACAGTATTGTAAATAGAGATTTTGATACAACTAGACAACTTTTAAGTAGATATTCGTTTATTAAAGGTTCCCAACGCAATGGAGTTGAACAATTAATTACATTGGCAAATGTAGATTTTTCTATGTTTGAAAATGATCCAGAATGAATTTCTAAATATGCAGTTCCTGCAGATATTGCAAATAATATTATTCAGCTAATAGACTTCCAAAGAAGACTAACTGATAAGTCTCTTGATATGGGAGAACTTTTAAATGCAGCTACTGATCCAATGTAACTTATTGATAATCAATAAGTTAGTATTGTCAGTTAACTCCGTGAATTCAGGGAACGCCCTTAGAGATTTAAATACTAAGCAATTATAGTAATATAATTGTGGCTGAACTAATCACTCAGGTATAGTAACAAGTTTAAATATTGGGCAATCCTGATCTAAGCTTCCCAATAGGAAGAAAGAGCATCGACTATCGAAATGCAGAAATGACAGAGTAGAGTAGGATTTAAGTAAATCCGAAGTGCGGAGACCTCATTAAGGTAAGATATAGTCAGAACTTATGGGAAACCATAAGAGAATTTATGGGAACGATAAATTCGAAACACAATTGAATGCTAAGGAATTAATTCTTAAGAAAATTAATGCAGACTCTAATTGGGTTGACCTTTATGTATATAGTTTAATGCTTGGAGAGGATTTAAGAAGAATTGGAGATTTAATGGTATCCGAAGAAGTTACTAAACTTGTATCAGAATATAATACAAATCTTTGAACAGATCCAATTCCAAAAAATAAAATTCATTTCATTGATCAAGCTATTGATGATCCTTCAAGATATGCAGTTTATAAACCAAATGCATCTGAAGCTGATATTAAAAAAGCAAATGAGAGAACTGAAATTTTATTTAAAACATTAAAGAAGAAAGCTAAAGGTGCAGAAGAAATTAGAATTCTAGGTAGATTATTAAAAATTAATCAGGGACTTCCTACAGATAAATGAGGAAAATATTCTTATATTAAGGGAATTGAAACATTTATTAACGATAAGTTTAAAGATGAAATTGGAGAGAAATTTAATCTACTAAAGTTTGCTGCTAATGAAGAATATAGATTACAACAAATTGATAACTATGAAAAGGTTAAGACTACGTTTAATATATTAGATGTTATAGCTAGTGTTCCGCACTTCAAAGAAATGTTTAATATTCTAAGTGTTGATAATGAAGTCCTCAATCGATTATCAGTTAGAAATCAAGTTGAATCTATTGTTATAGATGAAACTACTCCTAAAAGAGGAAATAAGTTATCTATGGAAGAATTTAGACAAACTAGAAATAATGTTGATGATTTCTTAATTGATTCGTGAATTAAAACTAAAAATTTAAGTTTTCAAGTTCCAATTAATCAAAAATATAAAGTAGAAAATTCTATTTTAATTAATAAAGATGAAAACTTTATAATTAATCTAGATAATAAGGACAATATTGATTCATTTAGAATGTATATTGAAGATTATATTATTCCTACGCTTAAAGAGAAATTACCTGATAATGCATTTATTAAATATTTATGTTTTGGATTAAAAACTGATTCAGAAGGTAAAGAAAGAGGTTTTTATAAACTTCCATTTAATATGATGCAGATAGATAATAGTCAAAAGACTAAAGCTCTTTATGAACAAATCTTACGAGATTTTAATAGTTTAAATAAAGTTACGATTCCTGAATTTGGAGCTCTAAATCCTGTTAATGCCTTCTATTTATATAACTTAATTGTTAATAAAGATGGTTTTGGACAGGCTTCATTAACTCGTTTGTTTGAGGACTTAGTAGCAAGTGGAGATAATTCATTATGAGTTGTTGATTATAATAATTGAATTGACCAACAAAATCCACAAGAACTTGCAAATACATTCCTAAAACGAGATCCAAATGATAGTATGGCAGAAAGAGCAGAGGCGGTACTTATCAATGCAGCAAATGAAAATGTTGAAACTATTGGATTTAAATCTGAAGAAAATACTTCTTTAGATAGAGACTATAATGATTCAACTACAGACACTACTAAACCAATATTAGTATCTAATGGAAATGAGCAATATAGACAAGTAAGATTCAATATTCCCAAAACAGATATATCTGTTGAAGAAGCTTTAAAAATTGCTAAAATTATTGAAGTTGCAGAAACAAAAGCAGATAAAAATAATGAAGAAGTTGTTTCTTATATTGATTTTGACTATTCTACAGAATGAGGTATACCTGAAAGTGTAGCAGAGTTATTTGATGAAGGATATGATCAAAGAGTATATGCTGTAACTAATAAACTAATAGGTGAACATAACATATTAGTAGACGAGTTTAATAATACTAATACATCTTCTAAAAATCTTATATCTAGAACTCTAAAACACATTATCTTTAATTCAGGAGCTTTTGTTAGAACTGATCCAAATCAACTTACTTTATTTGATAACGGACCAACCAAATTCTATGACTTAAAAACTCCAATGTCTACTAAGATTACAGAATTAGTAAAAAATGTAAATTCTTTACAAAATGTAAGATTAGTAACAGATCAGGATGTAATTAATGAAGATACTGCAATTAAAAATGCAAAAGGATTTATTAAAGAAGGAATAATTTATATTAATATTGATAGAGCTACAGATGATACTCTAATTCATGAGTTCTCACATCTATATTTAGCAGATGCCAGAAATATGCATGCCGAGTCTTATTATAAGATTTTAGGTAATATACAAGATACTGAATTATGAAATAGAATGCGACAAAATCCTTATTATAAAAACAAGAAAGGATCTGACTTTGATGAAGAAGTTTTAGCAACTATGATTACAGACTATTATAATGGACATATTAAATCTGATGCAGAATTAGAAATTATAGATGAAATTCTTTCAATTACTAATCCTGAACTTAAAGCTATTATTAATAGTGGAGAAATCATGCCATTCTATGATAGTTTTATTCATGAAAACTATAAACTTAGTCAAAAAGTAGCTACAATCAAGAATAAATTAATGAATGATGATATTATAAAAGAAGATTGTAAATAATGGCAAGAAATTGTACATACGAAATTACGATAAACGGTGAAAAGAAAGTGTTCAACTCCGAAATGGAGTTGGACACGTTTCTTGACAACTACGCTCAAAATATGGTAGTTGATAATGTTGATGCAACACTACAAGTAGATCAACAACAAGTCACTGTAGATAAAATAAGTGAAGCTATAAAAAAATATAAATCACTTGCTACAGAGTTTGAAATAACAAATGAAGACGGAGAAAAGGAAATTGCTCTAAAATTAGATAAATCAATGGGTGTTACTAAGTTCCTTACAACCTATGGAGATCCTTTTGATTTAGCTAAAGTATTAGTTACAAAATTTAATCTTGAAGAGTATCTGAAAAGAGAAAAAGAAAGACTAATGAAAAAAGGCATGACTTCGAACGAAGCAGATAAATATTTGGAGGATCTACAAAAGAGTTGAACTCAACTAACCGATTATGGTACAGAAGTACATAAACTTTTTGAATCTGTAATTAATCCTGAAATAGAATATACTCCAAAATTATTAAATGAAGAGCAAGTATCATTGTTACAAAACCAATTAAGAGATTTTATAGAAGACACTAAAGAAAAATTTGGAAGAGACTGTAAATTCATTACTGAAATACCAATTGTTTCTGAAGATATAGCTGAACCTTATAAAGCAGCAGGATTAAATTCAATTAATGGTAGAATTGACTTATTAATTGTAGATAAAAATGGTAATGCTCATATTCGAGATTTTAAAGTATCTCGAAAAGCAGTAGGAGCTTGAGATGAAACTAGAAATGCATTATTAAATAATGTATGAGCTTCTACTAAAAAATTAGGTGCAGCATATCAGTTAAACTTCTATAAAGCTATGTTAGAACAACAAGGTATTAATGTAGCTACAGTAGGAATTATTCCTGTTAAACTTGATATTGATTATAAAAAAGATAATTCAGGAAATGATAATTTATCTCAAATTGATAATTTATCGAGTGTATACATTGATTCTGATAATATTATAGTAAATCCATCTAATACAATTGGAAAATATTATGATAGAGTTAGAGAAATTATTCCTATTAGACGTTTAACAGATTCATTTGATATTATTAAAACTATTGAAGAACCTATGAGTAAGTTCTTTCCTAATTATGAACTATCTTCAAAAGTTCAAAGAAAGAACGCAAACTTTAAGTTTTATAAAGAAAAAATCGTTCAATATATTAGTTCTTCTGCTCCTGAAGCAGGATATGGAAAATATAGATTCTGAAATGAATATAAACCTAAAGATTCTGTAAAAAGTAGGTGAGAATATGCTCAAACGGAAGAAGAACTTGATAAAAAGTTAGAGGACTATATAAAAAGTATTAATGAGCGACGTGGAAATGAGTTAGCTGATATTGCTCAGGATATTATAAATGTCCAGCAGGGATCGATGGATATTAACGATATTGCAAAGGATAATCCATACAAAGGAGACTTTTTACGTAGACATATTGAAAAATACATCGAAGGAGAATGGCAATTTGAAAATAATCCATCATTTATTTCTGCAGGTTTACTAGTATTTACAAAGAATAAAGTATTAGAAATAGTATCTATTACAAATAATGTTACTCATCAAACAGTTAAACTTGAAAAGGGAACAAATATTTTAGGTTCAACAATAGCTAATCGAGATATTGATGAACATAAAATAATGTCTGCAACAAATGGAAATATTGACTTAATTAAGGTAATGGCATTACTAAATAGTGATGCTATTAAATATGAAAACTATCGAATTAATAAAATTGAAAGTATTAATATTTGGCAACAAACTGGTTCAGAACAATATTTTGATAAGTTATATGATAACTTTGTAGAATTATGTAGAATACATAATGTTCCTATAAATCTTAAGAGATCAAATTTTAGTTCAACTCTTGAATCTGTAGTAAGTACAATCACCGATATATGTGGTCCTGAAAAACTAAAACATATTGGAAATTGAGCTATTACATTTAGTGCTGATGATATTGTTAAAGGTGGAGAATTTCTAAAAAATAGAATGGAAGAACTTAGGAAACTTGATAATGCTCAGGGATTGCGTAAAGCAATACACACTGGACAATGAAATTTTGATGATCCTTTACAAACTTCTTATATGTTACTTGGAAAAGCTCTTAATAAAGTAAGAGGATATGAAGTATACATTGAACCAGATCCTGCAAAATGAGTTAGTGTAACAGGTAGTTTTCATACAGGAATAAATATTACAAGTATTAACAACGCACCTTCATTAACAGCTCAAGAAGTTGGACGAATAGTTGCAGTAACAGAGACTAAGATACGTAGACAAGAATTAGCTTGGGATTCTAAGATTAGAAAAGTATTTAAGGAATTTTATAAATTCAAAGATCAAAATCGTTTAATAGGTGGAGAAGTAAAATATTTTGATAATCTATTTAGAAGAGACGAAAATGGTAATATTACAAAAGATTTTATGTTAAAAGACGTTAATGATAGTTCTTTAGCTAAAGAAGAAAAAGCATTAATAAAAACATTTACAGAAATTGTAAACCAACTTCGTTTTGAAGGAAATCCTGGACGTTATCAACAAGCAATAGAAGATGGTACTTATTATCAAGTTCCTGTAACTATTGGTTCTATGAAATCTCAATTCCATAATAAAGGTTTTAAAGAAGGTCTTAAGATGGAGTATCAAGAAGTTACTAATATGTTAAGACTATTTGAGGAACAAATGAAGGATTTTGATCTTGCTAAAGATGCACAAAGAGTATATAACAAATTTAAAATTGGAAATGATACTCGAGAGCAGATTATATCAAATCACGGAATAAATAGTCTTGAAACTCAACTTGAAGATTTGTTAAGAAGCTATATTCATGCATATGTTGCAGAAGCAGAATACAATGATATTATTCCTCAAATTCAAGGAATTAAAATAGCATTACAGTATAATCAAGCAATGTATGGACAAGAAGCAGAAAACTTACTTGAATTTCTTGATAAGTATCTAACAGTTAATATCTATAATAAACCTATTATGGATAAAGGTTTACAACCTGTTTATAAAACTTTAGCTGCAATTAAGAAATTTACTACTGCTACTGCTTTAGGTCTTAACTTAAGATCTGGACTTCGAGAAATGATGCAAGGTATGTGAATTCATATTAGTAGAGCTATGACAAATGCTTATGGAAAAGATCAATTTTCTGGAAAGGATTTAGCTGAAGCTTGAGGAATTATCTTTAAAGATAGTCCAAAGCGTATTGCTACTTTAACAAAAGTTGAAGCTTTAAATGCAGACTTTGGTATGGCTAATATGGACGCCGACATAGTTCAAAAAGAACTCAGTCAATCTCGTAATGGTATTAAGAACTTTAATTCTGATATGTTATATGTTTGTAATAGAGCTCCTGATGTATATCATAGAATGGGCTTATTAATTGCAAAAATGATTCATGATGGATGCTGAGAAGCATATAGTTTAAATTCAGATGATGAATTAGTATATGACTTTAAAAAGGATAAACGTTTTGATGTATTTACTGCTGCAGGAGCTGATGTAAATTCTGAAGCTTATAAGAAACAAGAAGGATTATATGAAGCTTATCGACAGCAATTTAATCAAGAAGGATGAAATATTGAAAAAGGACAACCATTACCTAGAGCCTATACTGTTAGAGAAGCAACTAGTATTAAATCTTTTGCAGAACTTTGTTTTGGACACTATGATAAAAATACTCAGATGCTTGCTAAAAGTATGTTTATGGGAGCTATGATGTTACAATTTCGTACATTCCTTTCTGCTAAACTTGAACAATGGATTCTTAAACCTGGAACTTATGATCAAGGTAAGTTTGTAGAAAAATTTGATGAAAATGGAGTTCGTTATGTAATGATTCAGTCAATAGGAGAAAATGGGTTACCTACTACAAGAGTTGATCTTGAAACGAATGTAAAAGAAGGAGAAACGGCTACTCCTTATGTAGAATGGCAAGGAAGATTTATTGAAGGTATTGCTTATTCTATGATTGACTTTGCAAAAGCTATAAGTAAAATGGATTATAATGAATTTAAAGCGTTATGGGCTAATCCAACTAAAAAGGCTAATTTTTATTTATTCTTGACTGATTTAATATTTATGAGTCTAATAATGTGGATGATATATGCAGTTTTTCTATCAGGAGAAACTAAAGAAGAATTGGGAGCATTAGGACACTTAGGAGCTATGGCTTTATATACATCATTCCAAGATGGTCCAATTCAGAATATTGTTGCACAATTTGCAGGAGACTTAAACCCACCTGCATACTCTATTATTAAGAATATTGTAAATCAAAGTACAGCTGTTATTACTGGAGATAAAAATCTCTGAGAAGGAGCTACAAGTACATTTGGATTTATGAGTGATCTCAAATATATCGGAGATAAATTAGATTAAAAAAATAACCTCTATCCGCATAAGCAGATAGAGGCAAAAGAAAATCCCCTTACTCGCAATTAAGCAAGTAAGGGGATTTTTCATAGAAGTAAAACAATTTATTTTTAAAGATCAATACCTGGTAATATTATATTTTCGCTCTTAGAGTAATCAATAAATATATGCCAAACAAAGTTTCCGTTTTCGGTCATACATGAACCAATATATAATTTATTACTAGCATCAAAAGTTTGCCCAGTACCAATTATATAAACATCAACCTCTATTGTTGATTTATCATCTGTATCTATTATAGCTCAAATTGTAGGTATATTTCTTTGGCTATCAACATATAAAATTTTTGCACTACTAGGTAACTTAATCGTTTGAGGATAAGTAAATTCTAGAGGATATTTATATATAATTTTATTCATTACTTTTTAGCCTTTTTACCACCATTACAAATAGTGCAAGTAGAAGTACCTGACTTTTCTCCAATATTAAAAACACGAATAAATTTTCCGTATTTTTCATCTTGAAATTCATGTGTAATCTTATTATCTGCGCAGTTTTTACAAAACTTAATTTCAGTAGCCATATACAATATTTTTACATTTATTAAATAATTCTTTTAATGTACCATTATTTACTAACGATATATCAAATTTATGTTTTTTATAAAGAGTATCTAGTTCTCTTTCTGAAGAATGTAAACCTATACTACAACCTTTTCTTGTTACATGAATAATAAAGGCATTGTATTCTTTTACTACTTCATTTTCGATTGCAAATCTTTGGTCTGCAATTATAATGTTACTTTTATTTCCACTTTGAAGCGTTGAATATATCCATAATTTATCTCCAAAATATTTACGCATTATATCTGTACCAAAATATTGTAATATTTGTCTAATAGATAAATTATATTCTATAGCTAAATTTCTATTTTCTTTTTTTAATTCTCTAGCAAAGACTTTATCTGTGGGTTCATTTCCAAAAGTTTTTACTCTACTATCGTAAAGTAAAAACTTCTGAAAATCAAAATGATAATATTCTTTAAATTCTCTATCATCAAACTTGCTCTTATCTATATTCATCATAATAGATAGCATTTCCTTTAATTTATCTGCATAATGTACTACATTTCAACGCTTTGAAATCATAAACGGTATAGGAATAAAATTTAACGCAGAGGCAATACTATAAGAATGTAAACAAGTTGGAGCATTTAATAAATAGTTTAGATATTTAGCAACTTCATCTTTTCCACTTCCTTTAAAACCTTGAATAGCTATTATATTTTTCACTTATTCTAATGTAAAATCGAAGTTCATAGGTATAGCATCAAGTTGTGACTTATGTTCAGCCCATTTCTTTTCAAAACTTTTCTTGAGTTTGTCTATAACTATCTTTCTAGCCTTTTCTTTATCTGCATCATTTGTACTACTTTTATAAAGTTTATTTATAATATTATCAGTAATGCCACTATAAACCTCTCTTTCAGAAATTCCTAATGTATTTAAAATTTGTTGAAATCCTACACTTTTAAAAGCAGAATTACTTGTAATAGTATTCCAGTTACTCATAAGTAGAATACCTACAGAACAAACTGAATCTGGAATATTATATCCAGAGAGTAATTTAATACCCATACCTACAACAGTAGGATCTTGAGAGCCTAACATTCCAGATAAAGATTTAAGATCGTCCTCTGTAAGATTAGATAAATTATTACTTACAAATTTATCTAATTCTGTATCATATATTATTTTCATATAATTATTTAAAATATTATTAACTTGTTCATATTCTGAATTATCTGTAAAGAAACAGCATTTACCTGAATAAAATAATGTACAGTCTGCAGGAATAATTCCCTCAGCCATTACTGCTGAAGCAAACTGTTCAAGAGGATCTGAAGAGCTAGTATTTATCGCTTTATTAATAAAGTTGTTTAAGTCTTTACTACTGCTACTTTGATAACAAGCTCCAGGTTTATGATCAATTAGATAATAAGTATCTTCTGATGGAGAATAATATAATTTAATATTTTTATCTCTTGGAGCACCTCCTGAACTATACTGAGGTTTATATGTATCATATTGTACTTTTGGCAGTATACAAACATCTGCTTTTGCAGCAGTTAAACTACGTTTTATAGTAGTAGCTTCGCTTAGTTTAAATCGAGGATACTTAGATTTAGGATCAAAATATACTCTTTTTACTCCAGTTAGACTTGTTAAAGTTTTAGAAGAAATGATAGTTTCTATACTATCATTATCTCCTAAATACATACCAAATACTTTTTCTGCACAAAAAGGACTAGTATAATAACAATCGTCTCCAATATGTTTTTTACTCCCATTAATATCATAAACAACAATCATATCTGCAAGACAAGTATTACTTATGTTATTACTATAATAGGAACTGTTACTACTATTTCCTTGTCTTCTATAATAGTCGCAAACAACTATTCTTAATTTTGTATTACTTAAATTAAATAACATATTATATTAACTTTCTAGCTACTTTAGGATTCAATAATAATTTATTACATCTTGTAGGATGATTTTTTTGGAGAGTTTTAATTAAACTGAAAATCAAATCCTCAGAAAATAACATTTTATCGTGCTCAATAATCTTAAGAATTCTATCAACAGCTACCTCTGTTTTACTACCTTTTGTATCAAAATATAGATTTACAAAATTACAGAACCGAGTTGTTAAAACTGCAGCAATATCTGCACGATAGTTAGTACCGTCATATACTTGTTTTGCTAATTCTCCCTTAACATAATCCCAATCTTTATTTAACATTGCATCTGGGTCCATTAATTTATCTAACTTATTAGCAATAAATGTAGTAAATAAGTTTCCAATAACGTTTTCTTCAGATGTAAAACATCCTTGAGCAATATTAAGGATTAAACCTAAAGTATTTGTATCAGACCAATCTTTAAATCCAGAAATAGTATTAGCAAAAGTTACTAAACTTCGAGGATTAACTTTTTGTACTCCTCCCTCCTTTTTCATAATTTCAGGATAAGATAATACGAAATTGATAAAACGACCATCAATACCTTCTTTCTCAGCCCAACGAGCCCATACTTCTTTATCAAAACCTAATTCGAAACTAATATATCGAGTCTTTTGGGCATTGTCCATAGAGTTAACATTATAATCACCATTATCAGGATTAGAAGTTAATATAATAGTACAGTTAGGTGGTAATGACCAACTTATATATTCTCCTCTATCTATCAACTCCATGGTAGCTTGTATAAATCTAGGCATTTTTGTTACCGTATAGGCTCTTTATCCTATACTTCTACGTCTTCTTTTAGGTTATAACGTAGTTCAGACTATATCATCACTATATAATAGTGTAGCGCACTCGTGGTACTTTACTATCCATTTCTGGACTCCATGTACTAGTCGTTGAACTTTCTAATTATTACTAATTAGCTTAGCTGCTGATTGACCTCCTCAGGCTTTTCCAGCAATTCACGCTATTTTATGCGGACCTCTAGATTTTATACTTTCATTTATATCCTCCTGCAGTAAGATTCTTTCTTATAGCTCGAGATATATTACAAATTTTTAGTTCTTTTTCAGCATCTGTTTTTGAATCTCACTCTTTAATAAAAACATTATCAAGTGAATATTGAATAACAGGTACTTTCTTATATTTCTTTTTTAGTTTAGAAAGAGTTTCTTTTAATTCAAACGATCATCTATATCCACCAGCAGTATAACTACGATTATTACATACACTACATATTGCAGTAACATCTTGATTAGTAGCTCTAGCCGCATCTGTTATTGATTTGTAACTTTGAATATATTTTCCTTCTAAATTATACTGATATACCATTTTTATATTAACTGGAGAATGTGTTTCATAATATTTCTTTTTAGAAATACTTATTCTATGTTTATATTCTTCATCTCTAATGATATTCTCAGGATCTAAAATATGATTTATATAAGGTTTAATACTATCTATATAGTATTTTTCTCTATTAATTCTATTTTCCTCAAGACAAATTTCTATAACTTCAAAATAAATATTATCAATTCCATATTTATTATACAAGTTTTGCATAGTATGATTATGGTGTTTATTTTGTTTTAAAGTAGTTAAATGTTGTCTTAATCTATGCTGAATATTTTTTGAACTTCCTATATATTCTTTATTGTGAATTTTTATTTTGTAAATTCCACAAACTTTTTTATAAACTTTAATCTTTTGTAATGTTAATTTTTCCATATTTTTTAAATTTTATATCAAAGATACTAAATTTATTCAAGGAAACAAAACTTTACAATATATTTCTTAATCCGCACGATTAAAGTCATCAAGAATTAAAATAGTTCCATTAGGATTTTGATTAGTTGGAACCCATGCAGGAAGGGCGTATCCCATTCGAGATATATTGTCTTTAATTCTATAACCCTCTGCAATATAAGAATCTAGTACATCTGCAGATACCCAGAGACATTCCTCATCCTTAATCACTATTTCATTTTCTACAACAGGCATTCCATCATCGTCAAGTCGAGGACGCTCTGTGCAAACATAATACTCTTTAATTGGAAAACCAATAAGATCACCTAATTCCTCTAACTGAGAAAGATTAAGTTTAATACAGTCCATTCCTCTTTCTTGAGCTAACTGAATGATAGCAGAAGTTTTACCTAAACCAGATTCACCTACTACTTCAATTGCAGTAGTCTTTTTATGCTCATTATATAATCGTTTATTATTATCAATAATATAACTAGCTAACGTTTTTAATTCTTCAATATTAATTGTATTTATATTTTTCTTCATATTTTATGGTATAAAAATAGTATGTCCTGGATATTTTTGGGTTTTATACCCATTACTTGTAATAACCCACATCATTTGTCGCATAGGTTTGAATGTGTCTAATGGAGCATAACCATCCGTAAAAAATACTAAAGTAGTATATTTATTTAGATTAGCATTATAATAATCTACTACAGGCTTGAAGTCAGTTCCTCCTCTACCTGTAATTTTTCCATCAAACTTTCCTTTATATTCGTATATTTTATGAATATCGGCATCACATTCTACAATAGTTACCATAGACCCAGTTTTATATATGTGATAGATCTCACTAAAAAAATCTTGTAATTCTGAATCACTTACAGATCCAGATGTATCAATTCCAACAAGGATGTGTTGTTTATGCTTTACTTTAATTCCTGCACTTCCAACAAATCTATTAGACTCTTTTCGAAGAGATTTTTTTGTATAAGTTTTGAATGAATTTCCTAATAATCTTCGGAAATACATTTTCCAATTAAATATAGGAGGATCTACTTTAAATAATGCATCAATTATTGATTGAAATTCTCTTGGAATACTACCTCTACTTTTAGTAGTAGCTGTAGCTGCTTCTTTTAATTGATGCTCAGTTTGATTTTGCATTAGTTTTTTTCCTGCTTCATCAAGATTCTGATATTCTTTCCAAGACTTATGATCATCAGCTCCTCCGCTAATTCCATCAAGACCTTGTGTTGTGCCTCTATTCCCATTACCTGGCCCTTTCTGTCCAGACTGAGAATTTTTCTGTGCATATTTTATTAGCTCTTCATAATAATATTTTGCACCTTTATCCTTTTCTAAGTTTTTTACTAAATCAGGATATTTGTCTTTTAGTTGATCCCACATATTATCAGGAACATCTTTTATGTATTGATCACAAACTAAATCGCAAGCAATATTAAATAATTTATGATCACTAATTCGAAGTTCTGATTCAATAAACATGTGGTTAAAACATATATGAATTAGCTCATGTTTTAATAAACCTAACTGCTGATTGTCAGTTAATTTATCTCAGTAATTAGGATTTATAACTAGTTTAGAATTTACTCCATTTCTAGAAACACAAGCTGTATCTACATATGTATCAGATATTTCTTTATTTAAATTAAGAAGAAAGAGCCCATAAAAGGGCTCTCTAATCATTAATTCTTTACATGCTTTAATGAGTTGCATATCTTATAATTTTAATCTTCATGTGGAAATTTATCGATTTTTTGGCATCTAATATTAGATAATAAACAACCTAAAGCTTTAGCTTCATCATCGTATCCACTATATATAACTATACCTTCTTTATTTCATACAGTTACAGTATTTGTTTTAGAATTTCAATCTGCATAAAGATGTTTAAAAGAATGTTCTTGTTCTTCATCTACATGATCATACTGTACTGTTTCTTTATAATGGCTCATTTTAAATATAATTTTTCTCCTTAAACTGTATATACAGTTTATCTGCTAGCTCTGCTGCTTGGGGATGAGCTCCTGTTGCTCCGTATAATGGACTACGTAACTTAAAGAATTCTTTCCATTGTTCAATCGTTCCAGTCATTACTAACTCTGTTTTGAGAGAATTTGGAAGTATAGAACGAGCTTGTTGAGGAACCCATCCTTCATTTAATAGTCTAAGATAACATTTTTCTGATTCTTCTAAAGAAGATAAGAAATTAAAATAGTTTGGAGACTTCTCAATATATCCAAAATCTTTATTTTGAATATCTGCTCCTACACGATACCCAATGCCATCATGCCAATAACTTTGTCCTTCTGGAATATTTGTCCAATAAGGAATAATAAAAGTAAGTTCATTACCAAACTTATCTTTGCTATAATTACAGTATCTTGTACTTTCCTGAGCAAAGGAAAATACTCTCAATTTGTTATGTATAAGCTCTTTATCTTATACTCTCCTCTTTTCAGAGGAGTATCAGACTATATCATCATCCATTTCTGGATGCTCCGCACTCGTGTCTAAATTATATTCTATTCTAACATTAATTTCTGTAATTCAATACAATCTTGTTGCAGATTAGCTTCTAACAACTTGTTAGGAAGCTTATCTAAATAAGATATACCAAATATACCAATAGGAACATTATTATAATCTCTTATTAATTTACAAATAATATATTTTGTGCTATTAATTCTAGATAAAACAGGATCAACCTCTTCAAGTTTTCCTATAAAACTATCATGGATTCTTAAATAATATGGTAAAGTACACCAACTTAGGTTAAAATCAGTATACTGATATTTAATAGATTTAGTTTGTTTATCACAAAGTTCAAATCTCATAGAACCACACATATAGCCATTGATATCCGTATGATACTGTATTATCCATATTCGATTTCCTTGATACTTATCTAAGTATATAGATAATAGCTGCTTAATTTTCTTATCTGTATCAGCTCGCTGTAATAAGTATTGTTTGTGTTTTTGAATATAATTATTGTGTTCTTCAAACAATGGACTAGGATTATAATATATTCTACAACTAAGTAGTATTATTAAAATTAATTTTATCATAGTTTCATTAGTTAGTCGTTGAACCTTCCAACTTTGTTAAAGGTTGGCTTGGCTGCTGATTAGCATGCATTATTATGTTTAGCTTTCCAGCAATTCACGGAGTTTATTTTTCATAATATTACTATTATGCGACACAAAGTATTTTATGCCTTACAAATTCATGGGAGACACCACGATCACAAATAAACTTTACTGTAATTCGTTTTTCATGATATTCAGTAGGTTCACAGAGATATTTTAAATCGTCAAGCCAGTCATTTTCATATAAAACTCTGTAATTAGTTGTGATATGATAATTACCATAAGAATCTATATTAATAACTGAGTAAGAATTAGAAAGGTATTGTTCAGTTACCCAATTATCACCTATTACATTGTAAGCATGATCCTTATGAATATAAAGATATACAGTGCCATGTTCAAGCATAGCAGTATGCTGTCTATCCTTAATCATATTAACAAATTTCTCTGCTGAGTCTTCTGTAATATGATCCTCTGATTTATAGCATGTTCTCCCTGCTCTCTCAATTTGCTTATATATTCCTTGAATTCCTAGACCTTGTTCAAGTATTTCTATAGATGGTTTAATTAGTCTCATATTCTTTAAGCTTATTTTCGAGATCTACTTTAGAAATACTTCCTACATGTTTCCAAAGTTCTTTTCCTTGATCATCTTCTAATATCAGTACAGGGATACTACGAATCTTATACTTTACTAATGTAGTATCTTCTGCTTCATCAACATCTATATCTCATATATCATATGTTGATTTTAATTCTTCTACAATAGGTGCTACTGCTTTACAAGGTCCACACCATGACGAATGGAAAAATATTATTTTCATTTATATGTTATGTTCTTTAATAAGGAGTACGGATCTATCTTCTTTATATTGATATGATATCATATTTTCTGGAGTATCTATTTCTAACTTTGCATTTTGTGATTGATTTGCACAAAAGTCTGCTTTAAGCTCTTCTACTTCTTCTTGAGATTTAACTAATATAGTATTAGAAATATCACATCCATAAGCACAATCATCTCAATAATATATTAATTCATAAATTTTCATTGTTTTAGAATAAAGTTAATTGTTTATTTTTAAAGAAACTAACAATTTTATTAGCAGCTGATATATAAAATCTATAGTTAATATTACTTGGAATTGGTTGATCTTTTTCAATAGTATTCATGATAGTAACTCCAGAATCAGTTAATAGTTTAATATAATTTGATCGGCGATTATTAGAATCTACTTTACATTTATATAACCATGGTCCATCATTAGAAATATAATATCTATTAATTCTTTGAATTAGTTTACCATCATATTCAACTGAATAATCTCTACTTACTTTCTGATATGTAATAAACTTATTAATATCCTTACAATTTCTAATTGTTTCTTCAACAGGAACTTTATCTACTAAACATTTATTAACAGATTCGGGAATGATCATAGCATCCATTCCTTTTCCAAGTTTAACTTCATCTATAAACATTCCCTTCTTTTTCAGTAACTTAGGATCTTTTGTTTCAGAATAACCTTCTTTTACTGCAAGATAATCATTAATTGCATATTGATACATAGCTTCAAAACGATCTTCCTCTAAGGTTAACCTTGTTAACTTTTCCCACTCTCTACAAATGTTTTGAAACTCAATTTCTTTATCTCTTGGTCTTAATACAAATAAACCATCTGTATTTGCCTGAACTATAGTACATCCAATACTGATAAACTTCTCAGCTAACATTAATAATAATAACTGTCCATTAATACGAATCTGCATAACAGTAAATGGAGAATAACAAAAGTTGTGTTCATTTTGTAGATTTCCAGATAATCCATTTAATGCAAGTTTTAATGTTTCATTTTTAATTTTATTACCATTATGTTTTGCTTCAATACGTTCATCTTTAATTTGAGAGTAAACTTCAAGGAACTCTTTACCTAAATGTTGAGGATAAAACTTATGTTCTATAATCATACTAGGATATAGAGAAGCTACATCTACATCACTGAGTATCTGATTTTCATTAGGTATTATTTCCTCAGGTTTATTAACAGAATGTATACCACCAACTCCAACACAATACTCTAGACCGTCTAATATAAAATGTTTTTCATATCCTTTTCTTCCTGGAGATACTGTTTGTTTTTTCATTTCTTCTAATACAGACTGAAGAATAGGAGTGTCAAATTTAACAATTGGAAGAATAACTTTACTCAAATCAATCATATCACAAGGAGAACGTAAGTCTTTAATCTGTTTCCAGGTCTGACCAGTTTTCTCAAGATATTTCTGAGTAATAATTTTCATACCAATGTTTACACCATCTTTATTAAGTACCTTAACTCTATATTCATCCTCAATAGCAATTCTTAAATCAATATCTTTTTTGCATCGATTTAATAACTCTTCAGTAGAATCAACATCATTAACATTATAACTAATCATGTTTGGAATTTCAGATGCAGGAAGCCAAGATTGGAAATCTCCTTCATACTCTTGTACACAACGAAATTTCATTGTTACTTGCATTTCCTTCAACCCAACTCTCAATTTCTGAGAATATAACATTGTAAGCAAATCCAAGGTTTCAAAATAAATTTTATATTTCCATTTACTCCAAGAAGTAAAGTTACCATCTGTAGATCTAATAATTTCATTACTAAGATTATATAAAGACTTGCAAACACTAAGATAATCAAGTGTTGACAATTTCTTATGATAATCAATAATATAATTAATTATAGGATTATCATAATGTAAATTATTATATCCACAAAATATTTTATCTGTAAAAAATTGTAGATCTGTAGTATAGTTTTTTGCTCAAATGCCATCTTGAGGTTCTTCTTGAATAGTTCAAAAGAAATCAACTAGTTTTAGAAGATCATTTCGTCTTTCAGAAATTTCAAAATATAAATATTCTCCTGTTTCAGAATTTTTTACTGTACAGTGAAATACATTTGGAAATATCTCAATATCATAAACATATACAGTTTTACCTCGGATTAACATTCTATTATTTCATATAATTTATTAAAATTTTCTTCCATTAACCAGAATTTATATCCATTTCAGTTAATATAATAACCTTTGACTCATTTATTTTCAGGATGTTGTAACTGAATTTTTTTAATTCTATCATAAAATTCATATTTAGTCATAGGTTCTACCTCTACATCAAAATTCTTAACTCGAGCTTTCATTAAAATATTCCTTAAGATTTACTTCCTTACATATCCATTCTCCATTTTTATATAAATAATGATACTCAATCATTATTGGATCTAAATTATAGTAATCTTCTTCAGTTGGAGATATAATTGCACTAGATCCATCAGCATAAAAACTTGTTGTATCTAAATCTGTTCCTAAGCAAGATATATCTCCATTAGCAATTAATTCAATAATGTCATCTATATCATTCCAATTATCATGTAAAGTTTTCCCAACACCTTCTGGATATCCGTCAAAATGACAATAAATTGAACTAACACTACCATATGGATTTATCATTCCTATTCTAGATCTAGTGGACATAAGATTGTAGTATTAGTGCTAAATACAATAAATTTTCCTGTAGAACTATATTATTGAGTGAACACAATTTATTGTATATCTGGATATAAATATTATATATTCTTAACATTTCTTTAACTTTTTTAATCAATCCTCTTCTACAAAATATGAAGAAGGACCATACTGATCAATTCAACCTTCATCATTAACGAGATGCGCATGACAATCAAAATCATCATAACTCATTAATTCTTGTACTTCAGGTCACTCAATAAGTACATATTTCATATTATATTTCGTCTAATTCTTGTTTCAATAGATCAGGATAATACTTTCGATAAAACATACGTATTGTATCTTCTCCTACTTGTAAATCCCTATTTTTGTCTCGTTTAATAGCTTCTTTATATGGGATAACTATTTCCTTATATTCAATATTTGCATCGAAATTTGAGGCAATTTCTTCCCATTTAGCCCTAGTTTTAGGGTTAAGATTAGTAGCATCAATTATAACGTTATAACCTTGCTCTAAAGCAGAGGTAATAGTTGTTTCTTCAAGAGTATTAATTAACTTTTCCCGAGACGGAATCCAATAATCACCACACATAAGTCGAAGATCGTCCCTATTCACCCGAATCCAAGTAGACTTTCCCTTCACGAACTCTTTAGACCACGAGGTTTTGCCACTAGCTGGAGGTCCAACCATTACAATTATTGTTAATTTATTTTTTGTCATAAAATTGCTTTATATACATAGGATGGACTTCTGTTAGAAAAGTACTTAAATCTTTTTGGTACTTATTTTTCATAAGTTCTTCAAAATTAGATTCTTTAGAAAATACATCTGGACGATTTACTTTAAACTCTCTAAGAATTTGTAATGCCCAATTAACTTCTATATACTTTTCTAAAGGAGTAATACTAGGATCTTTAATAATATAATTTCTAAACTTAACTAAATCAGGTTTTACATAAACATTAAGATATTCTTTTATCTTTCCTTTTTTACTAAGTGTAGAACATACATATGGTAAAAGATCCCCACAATTAGTTCTTTGAAACCAATCTTCAAAAGAAAAATATAAACAATGTTTTTCTTTATCATATTTGGTTTTAATGTTTCCAATGATAACTAAAAGATCAGTTTCAAAAAGAGAACAAGGAATTTTATAAATATACTTAATATCCTTGTTCTCTTTTAATTCCTTAATCTCTTCTTTATTCATTAGGTTTTATAACTCTAGGATGTGCTTCAATAGATGAAAGTTCACAAGGAGCACTTTCTAATAAATCATTATAAAATTCCTTATATGTATTATATATTTCTAATTTAACTTTTTGAAGTTCTTCAAAATCTAAATCAGATACTTCAAGAGCAATACTAGTACATGGATACGCTCCAAATACAGTATCTTCAAAAGTACGATATATAATTATCCTAAATTTTAAGTTATCTGATTCAAAAAGATCTTCTGTAATATCGCTACATGGATAAGAATGATAAGATCTATCATCTTTTTCAGTCCATTGAATTCTATATCGATAAGCGTTATCAGAAGTATGATAATACATATATTTATTACCTATAGCTTTTGGAGTTAGATCGAATATACAATGTCGAAAAAGTTGATCAATTTTTTCTTGAGATAGGTTAAACGGTTGTTTCATTTTCTTTTTGTTTAGTTTGTTCTTTAATTACTTTATCAAAATACTTAAACATTTCTTCCTGAGGAAATAATGTTTGAAGTTGATCAAGTGTAAGTGCTGTATCTTTATTAACTAATTCTGAATATTTATCTGATACAAATTCAAATAATTCCTCAATAGTAGCAAATTCATTTACAGAATCATTTAAAATAAAATTCCATATTTTTTCAGAAACATTCTCTCCAAAATACAACGTTAAAGCTATATCAAGAGCATGTTCTAAATAATACCACATCTCACTACTTCTAATATCAAAACCTAGTCTTTCAAAGTTCTCTGCTTCATTTAGAGCAGTACGATAACTTGAAATTAGATCTTTAAGTTGTTTTAATGTAAGTTTCATTATAAATCGGTTTTATCTCGTAGACTTTTGAATACAGGGAGATTTGGGACTGCGTTTTCTGTTGCAGTATATCCAAAATACTTTACAGTACCCATTTGTCCTATTAATTTGTCTATATTTTCTCGATATCACTTCTTTAAAGCTCTATCTCCCATAGGCTTAGCTTCAAATGGATATCCTTCTTTTGTTTTCATATTAAAAACAAAATCCTCTTCTCGAAGGCCATCAGTCATTCCAGTTATTTCAAATTCATCATCCTGGAACATTTTTACTTTTAGCATTCGTTTATCTCGAGCCCCACATTTATATTTTTCATTTGGATCTCTAATAACTAAACCTTCATAACCTTCAGATACATATTGATTATGAAGTTGAATAATTGCATCTTTTCCAGATACATTTTCGTGATTAACTACTACAACTTTATTAGGAATAATAGAACTTAAACTCATACATTTATCTAACTCAGTTAGAATTTTTAGTCTTTCCTGAAAAGTTTTAGTTTCATCAACTATATCATAAACATAATATTGAAGTTCTTTGTGTTTTTCACAAAGATCTTGTAATCTAACAATTCCACTAATATAAGATAGAGGCTTTCCATGAATATATAATTCTCCATCTAATATTACATTTGGATTATTACTAAAAAATTGATTTAAGAATGTATTCTTACGAATATAAGTTGTAGGAGTATCATAATCTTTACCTCCTCTAGAAGAAGTATAAACTTCCTTATCCTTATAATACATTAGACACCTTACTCCATCTAGCTTAGTTGAAGCATATCATTTATTGTCTAATATATTTTGTTTAGATTTTGGGAGACTATCAACACTAAGAGCCAACATAGGCTTTAAGTTTCCTTTTGCGTCGGTATTCTGTTTAGGAACTTTTAAATCTACTTCTGATTCATCTGTTATATCTTTTATTTTAAGTTCCTCTTGAGATTTATACCCTTTATCTAAATAGCTATTACATAAGCTATTATATTGTAATTCAGCTTGTTCTTTGACAGTTCTTTTAACTTTACCTTGTTCAATAGTAACTAAAGGTCGTTTAACCATTTTTCCATTCAATACGCCAGTTTCTCCAGTTATTGAATAGAATTTTTCATTCGATTGAATATCAGTATGTTCATTTAAATTTAGTTGAACTACTCGAATCTTATTATTATTGTCTCTTTTAAAGAAGTAATTTGTCATATTATCTTTGATATAAATATATATCATTAGTAGTTCGAGATAAAGCTACATATTGTAATTGCCGTAATTCCTCAGGATCTGTACATTGCAAAATATTTTCCATATCCACTAATACTGCTAAATATGAAGAAGATTGTGATTTATGTGCAGATATACAATATCCATAATCTAAAGATTTTCTCTTTATAACTCTTCCTTCATGTACTAAATCAAAAGGAGTAAGAAACGCTTCTCGAAATTGATAATAAGCTCTCCAATCTTTGCCATTTTTACTTTTTACAGCTTTAACTCTTATATTATCAATTCGAGCTGCTAAATTAGCAATATCATAACTACTATTATATCTTGAAATTATAGTAATCTCAATATCACACTCTTTAGAAGGATCATATAAAGTTAATTTATATGCTTTTAATCCTTGAAATGTAGTATCTTCAACTTCTCTAACTAAATAATCAGATGAGTTTTCAATAATACCTTGATTTTTATACATACAAGAATCATACCCAGTTAAGACCTCTCCAAAATGATACTCCTCATCATCATTAAAAACTAAATGTCTAATAATTTGATTTAAAGCTTCAATCCTTTTATTAGTATATGTGACTAATTTTATAATATGTTGATCTTCAAGATTCATTCCAACCTTAAATAGATAGCAATGCTCTTCTAACATTTCTCGAATATTATTGTATACTTTTAAAGATCCAGAATCACTATCTGGAGTAGATTCAAATCTACTAATTGGATTAGAACGTAACGTTTCTAATATTTTTCCAATTGGAGAATCTGAAGATTGACGGTATACTTTATCTAAAGTATATTTAGTAGAGTTTCTAAATGTTTTAGATACTTGTTTTTGACTTACAGGGCTTAACTGTTTTTCATCTCCAAGCCATATAATTTTACATTGATGATCAGTAGCTTGATCAATAATTAATTTATATAAATTATCATTAACCATACTACATTCATCAATAATCCAAACTGCTTTATATTGTAAATATATAGCATTTTTTTGTATAAAGTTTAACTCTTTAAGATCTAATTCAAGTATATCAACTTGTGGAGATAAACTTAATAGTCTATGAACAGTAATAGCTTCTGAATCAACTACAGAAGCTATTACGTTCTTTGACTTATTTGTAGGAGTAATTACCAAAAATGGAATATTATTATCCTTCAATATCTTCACAATTAAAGCACATATTTGAGTTTTTCCAGTACCTGCTCTACCTGATATGCACAAATGTTTAGTATCAGAATTAATCTTAATATCACTTTTAATATAGTTTAGAGCTGATTCAAGTACTTCTTTTTGCTTAGAATCTAGTTGAAATGAAAGTAATTCAGATTCTAATTTTGGTAAGTCATAATTTAAAATCATTTTAGTTTACTCCAGAATGTCCTGTTCCTCCACCTCTATCAGATTGATCAGAGAATTCTTTAACAGAACGTTTTACAATCCAATTAATAAATTCAACACGCTTAAGTACTAGCTGTCCAATACGTTCTCCATCTGTTATTACAACAGGTTCAGAACCATTATTAACAACAAGTAAACCTACTTCATCTCGATATCTTGCATCAATTGTACCTGGAGAATTAATTAAAGTAAGACCAACCTTAAAACTTAAACCAGATCTTGGGCGTACTTGTATTTCATATCCCTTTGGAATACAAACAAATAAACCTGTAGGTATAATTGCTCGAGATCTAGGTTCAAGAATAAAAGATTTTAATGGATTAACTTCGTTTTCAAATAGAAATTGGCAATTTCCTTTTGTTTTTAGCGGTTCATCTGAAGTTATTCTGCTAAAGTCAACTCTAACATCACAACCAGCATCTCACTCTTCAGTATACTCTGGAAGAGTATTTTTAGAAATGTTAACTACTTCAACATCAGTCATTGCATCACGAAATTCTTCACTATACTTTTTCATATTTTACTGAATAACGCTTACGAGGCTTACCCATTCTAGCACGAGTAATAGGATTTGCCATATTTTCTTTATGAGTTACTACTCTAAGATTAGACAAACGATTATCACTTCGATCACCATTAATGTGGTCAATCTCAAAGCCTTTAGAAATCGGACCATAAAAACTTTCCCAAACTACACGAGCTCCATTAATACTCTTAGTTTTCTTATTTACTCTAACAGTATATCGAGTATAACCATTACTTAAGCATCCAACTAACTGACAATTTCTCTTGCCAATAAGTTTACCACTATCAGTTACACGATAGCCTTCTAATCCGTGAGCGGAAACGATTCTTTCTGTCTTCATATCTTTTAAATTTTAATCTATTAATATTATTTTATAAACCTTTACAAAGAGTTTTCATTTGATATATTTCTTCTTGGAGTTGATATCCTAATAAGAACCAAATTTTATCTTGAATTTTCTTCAAGCATATTTCTTTACCAATTTCCTCGTTATAATTGTTAGGATCAACACAAGTAGTTGATTCTCTTATTGTAAATCCATTTTTCATTTGAACTGTTACATAAGTAGTTGGTTTTCCAAACTCTTCAACAGTTCTTACAAGAACATTTTTCATGTTCTCTAATACATCATTAATTAGTACTGTATTTTGCATTTATAAACATTTTGAAAATCCGCAGTTTTTACATATAGTACATCCTCCCTCATATATTAAATGTTCACCACAATCTGGGCAAACTTCATGAGAGGTCACTCCATCAACTATAAATGTTTTTATAGCTCGTTTAACACCATTTTTCCAGGTATTTAAAGTATCAGACTCAAAGTGCATACCATCAATAATCTTAACTACTTTATCTAATTCAATTCCTCCTCTTAGTAGAGCAGATATTAATTTAGCATAATTCCAGTATTCTTGATTAAAGATGCGAGATAATCCTCCTAAGCGATTTGTATATCCGTACTTATCAACATATTGAAAATCATATCGTTTACCAAATTCATCTTTTACCTTAATAATTTTACCTTCGGTAATAGTTGAGGGAATTGGAAAATCCTCAATATTATTAATTCCTGTAAATACTTCATAAGGTCTATCATCAACTAAACCTACAAACGCAATCCAGTTTTCAGTTCCATTTTTAAATCTAATTAATTTAGCATCAATTGATTCTGGACGCTTCATTAATTCTTTATTTCCTGTAGGCTTCTTAGATAAAATAGCTCCTCTTTTACAACCTGCTCTATAAACAGTTACACCTTTTAAATGATACTCTCATGCAAGTCTATAAATTTTTTCAACATCATCTATTGTAGCAGATTCAGGTAAATTTATTGTTGAAGAAATTGAAGCATCGATATACTTCTGTAAAGCAGCTTGAACTTGGATTCTTTCTATATAAGGAATATTTTCCGAAGTTACTACATACTCTGGAAGTTGATTCTCAGGAATTCCTTTTGAAATGAAATTATTCTGAATAATTGGAGTATATACTTTATAAAGTTTCTCTTTATCAACTAAAGATTCTGTTTTTCTTGTATAAGAAGTTGCAAAAATAGGTTCACAACCTGTTGAAATTCCTAACATAGTAGCAATACTACCTGTAGGAGCACAAGTCAATAACTGAGAATTACATAATCCTCGTAAAAGAATATTACTTCTTAGTTCTTGATATCGAAGGTTATTTTCTTTAGTATTAAGTGCTTGAAAGAAAGGTGTATCTACAACTTTTGTATTAAACATTGGATATGCTCCTTTACTTACTGTTAGTTCATTAGAACTTTCTAAAGCTGAGAAGATCATTTCTGTTCCAATCATATTAATTCATTTAATAGATTCTTCACTTCCATATTTAATACCCAGTTTTATAAACATGTCTGCTAACCCCATTACTCCTAATCCAATTTGTCTCCAATTTTTAACAGATTCTCTTTGTTCAATAAGAGGATGTAATGGAAGACCTTCATCAAGTACTTCATTTAATGCAACTACTGCTTTTTTAACAGTATCTTTAAATCCTACAAAGTCAAATGTTTCATATTCTGTAACAAATTCTGCAAGATTTATACTTCCGAGCAAACACGACCCTCCGCTCGGCAAGGGCTCTTCCAATTTATTATCATAAAGGCTTTTTATCCTTTATTTCTGGGAGTTTCCTCCATACAGTTATCTGATACGTCTGTTAATTCAGACCAGTTTAGCATATATTTTTACTAATTTCTATTAATTTTGTAACTAAATTTTTCTTATTATTTACATTAAGTATTTTTGCAACAGTTCTATGATCTTTTACATTTAAAAATGTACATAAATCTTGAATAAAAGTTAAATTGTTCATTTTTACATTCTGTAATAGTAATTTATTCTCTCTAATTCAATTTTCAATTTGTTGTATTTTTGTAGGTATTGAATTTTGATACTGTTCTTGAACTTTTGTTGAAGCAGCCTTTACTCCTACTAAATAATGCTTAGGATCATTATTTGCACATTTTAAGCTACAATACTTTTTGGGATCATAAGGTTTACATTTAAATTCAGTATCACAACAAATACATTTGCGAAGTACATAATTTTTTAAACCTTTTTGTTTAACAGTTTCAGTCCCTTTTCTAAGGCCATTTAACATTTTAGAAGCAATTTTAGGATTAGTTCACTTTTGTTTACTACTTAAACTAATCTTAACTTTTGTAGTATCACAACATTTACCTCCATTATTTCCTCCAAGCTTCAAATTATAACCTAAAGTTTTGTCTGTTGTATTATATTCAGAAATATAAAACTGTTCTTTACTATTTAATTCTTCAATAGAAACACATTCACAAAGACACTCTCAGATAAAATTATCAAATCCATACTTAATAAGTGCATTATGAAAACGATTATTATAGTACTTATTTCGTCTACAATCTTTTTCATGTTGTTTCCTTCTATGTTCTAAAGAATTAATAGTTTGACCAATGTAAATTTTATTATTAATTTTATTCGTTACTTTATATATTATCATAGTAAATTAGTATTGGGCACTCGTGGTGAGATTATATTTATTCACTCACTATGCGTTACAATACTTCCTAACCTTTCGTAATTTAGGAAGTTATCTCGGTATTTTCATACAACAAAGATAGTAATAAATTTGTTAACAAACAAATTCCACCTCTTTGAATTGGTTAGAATTCACCGATTTTGCCCAATTTTTTACTTGAGCCAAAGATTGACGTAATTATTTGATTATCAATCACTTACATAGCACAAGGATTTACTCCAGCAAAAGAAAAATCAGGATTATTTGAGAGAAGATTTCAATTTTTAATAGCATCCCAGAATAAAATCCCAGGCTCTGCATAATCTCAGTTCATCTCTGCTAATTTTCTAAAAATAGGATAAGCTTCAACTTCTTTAGTTATAACTTCTCCCGTATCTGTAATAAACTTAAGAATCAAAGTTTCTGCATTAATGACAGATTTCATAAAGTTATCACTAACTCTAACAGAAATATTAGCTTTTGTAACTTTATCTAAATTTGATTTAAGTTCAATAAATTCCTCAAGATCTGGATGATCACAAGAAATAGAAATCATTAATGCTCCGCGGCGGCCACTCTGCCCAATCAATCCAGTAATATATGAATAAAAATCCATAAAACTGACTGCACCAGATGTTGTTTTTGCTGCATTGTTTACTTTAGATCCTGTTGGACGGAGATTTGAAATATCAATTCCACATCCACCTCCATAACTAAAAGTACGAGCTAGCTTAGATCCACATTCAAAAATAGACTCAAGATTATCTTGTGGAGGAGCAATTACATAGCAATTCGAATAAGTAATTTTTTTATTTTTAGAATTCAAACCTCTATTTGCTAAAATTCGTCCTCCAAAAATAAATTTCTTTTCTCTGATTAGTTTTTCGACTTCAGGATTATTATTACTTACTCGTTTAAACCACGCATCTAATGATTCATTTTCAAATCTATATTTATTATTTCAAATTGTTATTGCAAGTTCGTCTTTATTTAACCATTCTTCTATAGTCATTTATATATAATTTTATATATAAAGAGAATAAAAGAGGCAGATTACTCTGCCCCTCTATTCTTTCTTTTACTGAGTTTTACATCAGATTGTTCTACTCCAAAGACAATATATTGCCCTTTTTCTGCCTTAATAGAAGGCATATATTCAAGTTCAAAATCAATATCTTTAGTATTGTATACAGTTTTTGCATACACGTTTTCACGAAAGTTACGAATTAAACTTTTAGCTAGATTTAATGCTTCGGTTTTGTTTATTGCTTTTCCAACTACTTCATGATTACGTTTTAAACGAATCTCAATAGTTCGATAAAGTTTACAACGACCTTTACGTCTTGAACTAATAACTTTATAAGGCTTCTTACGAGTATCTTTAGTACCAGATTTTATAGTAATAATAATACCAGCACCTTCAAAATCAAACATTCCTTTTTGTTCAAGAAAATCTGCAGCAAATATATTCATATCTTTAGTTAGAACTGGAGATCCAGATTTTTTTCAGCTTCTGGTAGCATCTTGTACTACAGTTATACCTTGTTTAAAAGCGTCGATTTTAGCTTCATCTAAGGTATAGGCCTGAATTTCTAATTTGCGCATATTTAAATAAATGTAACATCGTCAGAATAACCATTGATCTCACAATATGCAACCATTTTTAGAAGTCTACAAAATTCTAATCTACCTATATTAAGTATGTCTGAATCAATATTAAAAACACTAGCTCTGTTAGAGCCTGTAGTTTCAACGGCAATAATATTAGCTTGAAAAGTCCAGTCTTTAGGAGTGTATCCATATTCTTTTTTACAGAATTGAAGTAACATCCATAGGTACATTCCCATTTGTCTATGATAATGAAAATTCCAAAAACTTCCATTCATAAATTGTTCAAGTAAATGACCCGTAGTCTTTAAATCATTAAGAGTAATTATTTTATTATCTTTATCAATCGTCCAATTATCAGCTTTCATTTTTAATTTTAATATACATTTACTATTATTATATTCGCCAATAATATCTATGAACAAAGCATCTTCATTATAAGATTCAAGACCTTCAGGTCTTACTAAACTTACTATTGAAGGATTGTTAGATAACGATTCTAAACAATTACTGCAAATTGTACGATGTTTATCATTTAAAATTACTAAATCGCCTTCTATTAAATCTTTGCAGTTTTGATAATAATTTAATCCAGATTTTATTATATTTTGGATTCTACTCTCATTTAAATTATTTTTATAATAATCTATATCAATACAGCTTTTGGTAATAGATTCTCTAATAGTATAACCTTGTTTTCTATATTTAATAATACTATCTATCACCATACCTAATTTTGCTGTAGGTTTATTATATGAATCACCTAATTTAAAAGACTCTGGTTGTAAAAATAATTCATGTATAGCTGTTCCTAATTCTAAAGAATTAGTTGATTTATTTTCTATACCATTATTATATAAACTTGGACTACCACCTTGATCAGGATTTATATATTTTAATCTAGAATTTGATATATAATTAGAATAAGAGCTTGAGAAATATTCTGCATCACTTATTTTACTTCTATATACACTTTCTAAGACTGGACTAAGTTTTATATCATTTAAGTTAATTGTCATTTTCCTTGCGTTTTGTCGCTGGACTACAACCTAAACAATAAGCTATATGAAGCTGGCCTTTCATGTATTTAGATAACTTATATTTCTTAGCTACTTCATTTAAGATATTTTCTTCAATATCCTCATCTAAAAAGTAGTTTTCGAAATGAATGTTCTTCTTGCCATCTGACATAATTTCTGCATTCTCAACTAAAGTATCAAAATCTGCAGAAGGTTCAGCTAATTTATAGGCTTTTATATAGGCTTCATGTAGGGCCAGTTCTAATTTATCTTTTGAGTTCATTACTTAATAGGTATTTTAAGATCATAAATTCTACGATGTCCTACTTGATAATACTGATTATGAGGAGCATCCATTAAATAACAGAATATTCCCGCATTAGTAATTTCTTTATAGTTATCGTATTTATCATCAATCATAATCGTAATTCCCTTACTTTTAATTGCCTCAACTTTACTAGCATTCCAAGGTACTGTAATTACAGGAGCACATGGCAAACCATTCTTCTGTAAACTTTCTTGAATCCATTCTGTTGGAATATTTCTTGCAGTTACATAATAGTCTACTTCAAAAGAGGGTCTATGTAATACAGGAATATTAATCCAAAACTCTTTATCTGATTCTAACTCATGTAGATGTTCAGACATCTGATAGTTTGCATTCCAGTAAGGATTCATAGCAACACCAAACTTGTCTTCATAAGCTTTATTGAAATCAAATACTACATTATCGAGATCTAATCCAACAATAGGCTTATCGATAGGGGCCATAACTCTATCATCTCCTTGAGGATATATATGATAGAATTCACATAATATCAATGCGTTAGTAGCTACTTCAGCCATTTCTAAAAGTCCCTCGTTTGTATAATCAATACCTCGTTCAAATTGATTTAAATGTTTTTTAAGAGATGAAAGAACATCTGTCCATTTCATACCTCTTTTCCATTCATTTTCTTGGTACTTACTTAATTTGCTTGTAAGAATTTTGTTGACCTCCTCAATTCCATATTGTGGAGTCAAATCGTATCTAATCTTTTGTTGTTCCATCTTTGCTAGATAATGCTTCTAAAAATATTTCACATAACTTTCCAGACAAACCTAATTGAGTTTTTGCATCAACTTGAGGTTCAAATCGAGGGACATAATTTAATTCATCCTTCTCTTCATCATATGTAAATACAATGATAATTTTTTGTCCAGAAGCAGAGGTGAACACTACTCTACAACTATCCATTAATTAATTTTGATAAGAGTTCATAGAAAAAGTCTTTATCCATGATTACTACTTCTCCTGCAGAACCAAATACTTTTTCTTTCTTAACTTGTTTATTTCAAATTACAATAAAAGGTTTATCTTTTAAAGGACATTCTTTTTTAATAGCATGATATTGAGGTGTATTAACAGTATTTTTCAATTGTATATAACATGGTAACTTACCACTACGATCAACTAAATCCACTTTTTTATCATCCATACTCTTAGACTCAGATCTTGATGTAACTACATCTGTAAATCCAAGATTTCTAAGTTCCTGAGCAATTTTTGTCTCATATCTATGTCCTTTATTTCTACAATATGCTCCTGTTTTCCTTTTCTGAGATGTAGTTTTTTGCTTTTTCAATTAATTCTAAAGTTTTAGTCCTTCCGTACATTTTATAAAAATCTGATATATCCTTAGCTTTATAATGTCTAGGTATAAATAATACATGTACATCAGGAAATTTCTTACGAATTTTATTCATATTTTCAATTCCAGCAAGGTCATTATCATAGAATAAAATTATCTTATTGAATTTAGACTTTAACTTTGCATATTGAGCTTCAGTTAAAAAACAATTTTCAGAAATTGGAGCTATTGCAGGAATTTTATTACACGAATAAAGAGTCATAACATCCTTTAAAGATTTCGTTACAACTAAATATTCTCCTCCATTTTTTGGAAGTGCGTGAGCTCCTTGTAATCTAAACGACTTTCAATTTGAAATAAACTTATATTTTATATTTCCAGGAAAATATATACGTCAACGTTCTATATCTTCTCGAATTCCTCCATAATATCCAAATACTAATTGTCGATCTTTATGTAAACTAAATATACTTCCATTTAAAAATACATTTTTACATGAAAATACATGAAACTTTTTTAATATAGATTTATCTATACCATATTTAGATCATCACTCGAGTTCATAATCTTCCCAAGACTTATCTTCAATTTGAATAACAGCTTGAGTAGTATCATTAAACTTTTGATTTGTATATTTAATAAGAGGTTTATTTATAGTTAAATTTTTGCGGGAAACTATTCCAAAGTCATTAGCAATTATTTGTAAAGCCTTGCCATAAGGACAATCGAATTTATACATTACAACCGAAATAAAATTTCCATAAAAGTCTCCACGAAAATCTTTAAATATTAAATCTCCTTTCCTATTCCTATAAAATGCGCAGGTAGGTTTACTATCTTGCCTTAATGGAGACTTGAACAATCCTTTTTTTACAGGAATGCCCAAGTAATGCTCCATTAAAGTTTCTTCACTAACTTTACTTAAAATAAGTTCTTTAGTGATATTTATCGGTTCTAATGTAAAGACCATTAAAATTTAACTATATTATTTTTTAGAATGGCAAGTCGTCTTCTGAGCCTTTTACATTAAACGTTTCCTTAAGATCGTCTAAATCCTTATCCCGTTCTTTCATGTTAGTAGGTTGTGCAGAGTTAGCATTCTCAATATCAGTCTTTTCTCTAGCAGTTAAAGTTAAATCTTCACCAATAACTTTTGTTTTACTACGAACTACTCCATCTTTACCTACTGATGCAACATACTTAGGCATATTAGCAAAACCTTTATAAGGAATTAACTTGATTTGAGTTTCCTTACCAACAGAACTTGCTAAGTTTTCCTTTAAATATTTAGCAAGAGCCTTAAAGCTACTTACTTCAATCTTTTCTCCTGCAGCAATTTTTGCACCTAATTCAGGATTAAGAGCATTAATGATTTGAGTAATCTTAACCATAAAGTTTTCCATTTCAGATGGATTTTCTCCATACTGAGTTGTAGCTCTCTGAGTACAATTACTTATATTACTTGGATCAAAAATAGTTTCTCGATGCTGGATACCGTCCTTTGTTTCAAATAACAAAACAAAAGCATCAGAATTACCTTCACTCTGACTAGCTACTCATTCAATACCTTTATAGGTTACATTATGGATTCCTCCACGAAGGAAAGTAGAAGTTACTTGATTTGCATTCTTTGCTACACTAAAATCAAACATTGACATATTCTTATAATTTTAAATTTTTAATAAATCTGAATTTTCTGTATCTAAATCGGTATCAGCTTTAGAAAGATCTGATTCATCAATCTTAATCATTTTAAACATACCAGGTCTACATTCCTCTATTTTAAAGAGTTGACCATATTTAGATAAAATTGTTTTTTGAGTCCCTTTAAAAGAGACTGTATTACTTTTTGTTAATTTGTTCCCATTTTCAGGATCTGAAAATACTTCAGCTTTACCGATAACTGGGATTGTAAGCTCGTTACTTTTTTGGATATAATTAACTGCTATCCGATCTCCGCATTGTGCAGATAATAAACTAACGGCTTTAGGAGACATAATTAACTTACTATCTCCTATCTCTACAATTGGTAAATCTATATTATCATATTTTGAAGGCACTTTAACAACTTTAACATTTGTAACAGCCTTCGATTCTTCGTCAAATTCAAAAGATACCTTTAGCATAATCCTTAGATTATATATTAACTTCTACAGGATTTAAAAGTGAGGGATAAATCCTTTCCCAATGAAATTCAATGTTTCCATCTTCCTTCATTTCTCCTAATACTATATCTGCATTTCGTAAATGTTCTGGTCTAGCACCACATTCTACGAATTTATCATTTGTATTAAAACTTAGAATAGTATTTGAATCTTCGTCTCTATCTAGATAACCAATAGCATCTGACTTTGAAGCAAGAATTCTACCTGCTTTTCCAAATAAGTCAATAGTCTTTGCAGTCATATCAGTATTACCGATAGCTGAATCCTTTGTATGACAAATAAGAATAATATTAGGTGCACATTTAGACACCATGTCAATAACCATCTCTAATGCTTTACGAAGAGCACTATATCCTGCTCCCATTGGTGCATCAAGTACGTCATCTCCTGTAAACTTTTGCCCTGCAGGACTATTTAAATATAATTTTAAAGCTAATGGTTTAACCATTTCTTCAAGTCTAGTAATTGTATCCAATACAATAAACTTATAAGGATATTTAGCTTCCTTAATTGCAGCACAAATTTCTTTTAAATCTTTAACAGAAGATGCTTTTACCTTTACAGCATCAATATAATCATATCCACCCCCTTCAAGGTCGATACATAATGCTCCAGGAAGATTAGCACAAGCTGTTGACTTGCCATATTTAGGTTTTGAGAAAATAATTAAATTTCTTGGGTCCTGAGTTTCTGCAGGAATTTTGTTTGTTGGTAATGTGATAGCCATATTTAAAATTTGAATATTGGTTTTTGTAAGCTATCTTTTTCTTCTGCATCTTTTGCAGCTGTATCTTTTGTTATTTCATCTTCTAACTTCTCATCTTTTCAAGATTGATATACTTCATAATCAATACTTCCTGGATCAGGAAGTTCCTCAAATCGCCCTAAACTACCTTGAAAACCAGTACAAAAAACTTTATTTGCAACTCCAAATCGATGCTTTAATAATATTAGTCCACGCATAGCAGAACCTAAAGATTCTTCTGGATATTCTTTATTAATAATAGTATATCCTCTATAAGTACTGCGTTGGTGTTTTATGGGATTATATACTGCAATACAAACATTACAGTCATTACCTGCATTACCAGAATCCTTAACATCATCAAGGGTTGGTTCTGCAAGATCCATTTTTAATCTATTTACATCACTTGTATTTCTATTTTCTTGCATAATAAAGTCAATAGATATTCCACACTTTTCTCTAAAATAAACGCAGTATTGCGAGGTTTGATCAATTTCCTGCTTTTTAGTTCTTCCATCAACTGGAGTTAATAAACCAGCATGATCAATTATTACATTTATTATTTTATCAGGATTACTTGGAATATAAATGTTTCTTCTACCTTCATCGATATCTTGAAAAGTACCTCATTGTTTTAGAAGTTCTTTCATATTACCATAGAAAGTATTAGAACTTAGCTGTTTATCAAAGATAATAAGTTTATGTATAATTGAATTTAGTCATACTCTAGACTCTTGGATATACTTATAATATTTATCAGATAGTTTTTCTCGAACAGACATTAATGTCATATAAGAGATTTCTATTCCATAAGTATCATATATATATAGATTAAGCAATTTAGCAAGTAAAACTTTTGAACTCATTTCTAGACTAAAGTACACATGTATAATATCTCTATCTGGATAATCTCGCAATATGCGATATAAATCAGAATATATTACATATGAACTTTTACCTGAACCACTTTGTCCAAATATTAATTTATAAACTCCTTTTTGGAATCCACCTGTATATCAATCTAACTTTGGCAATCCAGTTTTTAAACCTAAGTTTCTACCTTCTCTACCATTGTCAATTTCAGAATATAATTCATCTACAATAGACATTAAGCAGTATCGTAAAGTTGTTCAGTACTAACTTTGCCATTAATTCCCTTATCTCGCATTTCTTTAAACTCTTTCCATTTTTGACTGGAAACAAATTCAATCATAGAAACTTGTACAAGATCTTTAGATTTAGCTCATTCTAGTATCTCTAATATTTCACGATGCTTTTCAATACTATGTCCAATAGTAGAGGAATATCAGAAGTAGAATTCTGACATATTTAAGAATTTCTTTGCAATATTTTTTAAACTAACTGTTTTCCCATTAAAGTATAAATTAGTTGGATAAGCATCCTCTAATTCCATGCCAAGCTCTCCAGAAAGTTTAAAATATTGTTTTATAAAATTCTGATTAAATTCAATTTCATCAGGATCATAAGTACTTGGGTTATAGTTTTTCCTGATTACTCCTTTCTCTTTTAGTGAATTGAATAATTCTCGTAATCTTTCTTTGCCGCCCCCTTCATATCACCTTCGAAAATAGTTCCTATTTATTTTAGGATCTCCATTTTCTGTTTGAGCAATAAACGTTAAATAAACTAACAGTAACTCATCAGCTGTTAGTTTATATTTAGCCATAATATTAAGAATCGTATCTAACTCCATATAATACGATAAAAAATAAACAAACGTACTACGTTAGATCTATTTATTAAAATCTATGTTCTATATCTATTATGCCTTTTTTTGGTCTAGTAGAAATCTCCTTTCCACTTAACACTATATCTAATTGTGATTCATCAATAGTTATATACTGTTGGTTTGAATTAGAATTATTATATCAAGTTTCTTCTATGGTTCCCTTAATAACTAAAGTAAACATCTCAGAGACTTTTCCTTCTTCAAATCGAATAATTCTTCCAATCCTCTGCGTAGTTCTAGTCTTCGAACTATCTCCACTTAATATAATTCCAACACTTAAACCTTTTATATCTACACCTGCATCACAAGATTTTGAAGTACTTAATACACCTACAGTCTGTTGATTAAAACTTTCTATAATAGCATTATTTTCCTTCTTTTTCTGTTTACTATGTAGAACATATCCTCGTTTCTTGAAATATTCTGCATCCTTAATAGTAGCTGAAAAAGTAATTGCTTTTTTATCACTTCTTGCATCTAATATCTTATCTGCTATTTCAAATTTCTTAGGATGAGACATTACAAAGGACTTACGTTTTCTTAACATTCTCATTCAAGCTGCTGCAAATCCTTTAACTTGAGATTCACTTCATCCTGTTTTCTTTGCATACTTACTTGCAAAACCAGGACGACTAATACAACTCATTACTGTATTAAATTCAAAATTAAATATAGAAAATAGACTTTGAAACTTCTGATTTCATTCATGATATAGAGATAAATCTACATCAATTAGAACTTTATAATTTCTATAATTAGACAATCAATTATTATCAACAGCTTCCCTTATATTTATACGATCACAAACATAAGTAAACTCAGATAATCGGTCTTCTTTTCCGTCTAATCTCTCAAATGTAGCAGTTAATCCTAAAAAATAACGATATTTTACAGCTTTAAACATATTGATGTTATTTTCACTACATGCGCAATGAATTTCATCAATTACAAATAAATCAACTGTATATTGATTTTTGACAATAGTATTAAATATCTCTACCTTACAGACAGAAAAGAGCTGGTTTTTAGCCAACTCTCTAAGTCATTGTTCTTTTAGAACCTCTGTAGGAACTCCAATTAATACAGATAGTTTAGGATTTTTATTATATAGTGCCTTTATTAACATACAAGTCATATAGGTCTTACCAAATCCAGTTGCAGCAACAATTGTGCCTATCCCATTACTATCTAATCAACGTCTAATAGCAAGCTTTTGACGTTCCGTTCTGTTCATCAAAGATACAAATTTTTATTTAAAAAATAAAATTTTTAGTACTAATTAATTTCCTGCAGGAGGATTAATTTCAATGTTTCGAGCATCAGCAACTCGTTGAATATTAGACATTAATGTACTTCATTTATTTATATGATAATCGAGATCATTATCTAAAAGTAATAAGATCTTATCTCTTAGTGTTTTCAGTGCAATTGTGGTTAAAGAAGAAATTTTTGATAAAGAGCTAAGTTGAACTAAAGATCTAAATTCTGTAAAAGATAATCCTGTAGGACTAACTCTTAATTTGATATCAGGATTTAAACACAATCGTTCCTTAATAACTTCCATTCTATTTCTTGCTTTGCCGTCTTTGCCAACTTCAGTTAGCTCAATTTTTTCCTCGTCCGTTAGCCAAATTCCTTGTGCTAAAATGAATTTATCAGTAATCATTTTCTTATTAAGAACGTCAAGTTTATCAAAACAAGCATCCATAAGACGATTTACTGTTACTTTTTCAAAAATAGGAGGAACACCATTAAATATACTTGCTATTGAATCATTTAGTATATCTTTTTCAGATGCTGCTCTTTGTTTATTAATATAATCTAAGATATCTTTCTTAGTTTTGATATCTGTTTCGCATTCATGAAGAATGTATCTAACAAATAGTTCCGTATTACATGAATCTCAAGTTCGATGAATGTTTTCTCTAACTATAAACTTACCAGGATTCCAAGGACTAACGTTATATAACATCTCATAACAGTGCTTATATCATTTACGTAAGTCCTCTACAGATGCATCAACAAGTTTAACATCATTCCCACTTTTGTCTCTCCATGTTAAGGAATCAATTGATTCTAACACGCTACGTAACTTCTCGCCAAATTCTGTCTCTTTACGCATATTTAAAAATTAAATTCTTTTTGATTACATATATCTTTTTCTTTAATAAAACTTATAAAATAATTATTTGTATATTTATAAATTTCAAAATCTTTTGAATCTTTGTTGTATCATTGTGTCTTTCCTCCTTCTACATATTGAAATTGAAGATAACCTATATCTCCAATTTCAAAAGTAGAAATATCTCAGTTTGGACATTTAACAACAGTAACATATTTAAGATCATCTGTTTCTATTCGATTCAGATCTTCTACTACAATAGCTGTATACTGACCATCTTCTATAGCAACAATCTTACAATGTATTGTTATTGTCTGAGTAGTGTCGAACAATTTCTCCAATATTTAAAAGTTTAAACATTGTATTATTAATAGTCTGCATTTGATTCTTATGAAAATGTCCATAATACCAATGTGTTACTTCATCTTTATAATCTTCATATACTCGATCTAATACAGCTCGTTCATTATCAATATCATTTAATAACTCAGAATCGTATGCCGCAAAGTCTTTTACAACTCCTCCTTTATCATTTGGATAACAAAAAGAAGGAGCGGAATGACTACAAATAATATCAATGTGTTCTTCTACTTTTGGACGATATATTACTGGTTCATCAGGCCAATATGATTTAAGACAATTCTGTTCTGCAGTTTGATAGTCGCAATTATGATATTTCATATACCTAACTATATTAACACTATCATTTTGCATACGAAACTGTCTATCAATAGATATTCCTCCAGAGATATTAAGTATATTTTTATTTAATACATTAATAACGCTATAAGTTGGAATACATTTTACATAATTAGTATTAATTAGCTGATTTTCAAAGTATTTAGGATCATCGTGATTTCCTGCAAACCAAATAAATACATCATTGTACTTTTTAAGAGTTTTATGTAATTCTGGAATTACGTGATCAGTATAATGTTTTAAACTTTCAAATCCAATACCAATATCTCCACAAAAGATAAAAACTGAGTTTTTAATTTTATATTGTCGAATATGATGAATAACTATACCCCAAGATCCGTGAACATCTCCAACAAAGTATAAGTCTTTAATTGTATCTGGAAGTTGAATTAACATAAACTTAACTATTAATCAATATCGCCTTTATAAGCATTCATAATAGACTTCTCTTTCCGAAGCCAAGAGCCTTCTGATTCTGCAATATCTAAAGCTGTACGACTAATAGATTCTTCCTCAACTTGCTCATTTACAAGCATACCTATTACAGAATCATGACCATTAAGCCAGTTAAATGTTGCCCAATCACATTCAGCAGCAGCTTGATCAACTATTTCATATATCATTTGAGTAGTTTCAATTTCAAGATCAACAGTCATCTTGAATGGATCAACCATATCCACTATTTTCTTATCAAATTGATCAATAGTAGGATAAATGTATTCTGCATCATTTTCATTTAGATATTTACGAATCCAGCTATGATGTAGATACTCTTCGTCAGCTCTTAATTTAAAATACTCTTCAAGAACTACGAATCCACGAACTCCAAAATAATTAGCAAAATTCATATATATATTATGATTTTGTAATTCATGTTTAAGCTGACGAAGTAATAGTTCCTGAATTTCTTTACTTAATGTACATTCTCTTCTACTAATATCTTTAGGTTCAGTAGGGTCCTTTGCAGTTTCTTTAACTACCATAATTATAATGGTTAAAAATACAAAGCATTTCTGCTATCTCTAATAAATATGAATTTTATAACTAGTCTTATGAAAATTAAAATTAAATTGATTTTCTAATAACCAATAAACATCAGAAGATATAAGAAACTCATGTTCGTTTACAACAAAACGAATATCAAAATTATCATCGGTAGTCAAATATCGAACAATATCCTCTTCGTTAAAATAGATAATATTTATACCTCCAAATAAAATTCCTAATTCTTCTAGTTCTACTGTAATTTCTCCTGACTTAGATAGATCTAATATATTTAAATATCGGTCAATTTTTTCAGTAAGATTAATAGGATCTCCAAGTTCATGATCAATACAAGGATACCAATGATTTCCAATTTTTCTTAATTTAAAACTTTTCATCTTCTGTTAATTCTAAACATTCTGCAGCATGTTGTGCATATAAATCTGCAAGTTCATTAAATTCATTGTTATTATGTCCTTTTACTCAGACAAATGTAACTTTATGAAACTGAATTAACTTGTAGATTTCAGTTCATAAATCCATATTTTTCTTTGAATCGTCTTTTTCTTCGATTCATCTAGCCACGTGGCCATTATTTATACTACTAACTACATAACTTGAATCTGAATAGATTTCAAGAACTTGAGGAGTTTTAAAATATTTTAAAGCTTCTAAAACTCCTTTTAGTTCTTGTCTATTATTAGTAGTATTTTTAAAACCTTGATAAAGAATTTTAATTACTTTTCCATCTTCAGTTATAACTGAAGAATATCCACCTTGATTTAATGTTGGTTTATAACTACCATCTGTATATACTCTAATCATGAGAATTTATATACTTTGTTACATGCTTATAGACTCATTCTAAAGTATAACAAAATACTTCTTCATCGTTATCTGATCATCCTATTATCTCTTTTAAAGCAAATATAGCATGAGTACATTCATGTAAAGCAATATATGGATCGTTATTGGTTAATCCAATAACAATTAATCCGTTAGGTAGTATACAAGTAATACCATCTGTTAGATTAGATTGGTACTCAAGATGCACAGAATACATATCTTCTAAATAAGATGTGATCTTACTTATATCTTCATCCTGAATAACTAAAATATCTTTATCAAAAATTGGAATATTAACTTCTCACTTCTTCAATTTCTTCTATAATTTCACAATCGTCAAATTCATAAGACCTAATTGTGCCATCAAAATAGGCATCGTGTTTAGCTAGTAAGTCTTCGAAATCTTTTAAGAAGTCTTGTTCTTTTTCCAAAGAAAGGGTTACCTTCCCTTTAAATGCTAGATCTAGGATTTTCATCAGCAGCCTGCATATAACGGTTATACTTCCGATAAAGTAATTCCTCCTCTTTATTAGTACCAACCTCTATAACCAAACGCCTAAAATCTGCAAAAGTTCCATCAAAATCTTTTACTTCAAAGAAAGGTTCAGTTTCTGCTCTCTTTTCAGCAATTTCTCGACCAATCTTTTTAACAAAAGGATCGGCAGGAACACATGTTGCAAGACCAAACTTAATAGTTTTAGCTTCCTCATCGTATATTGCAGCAATTGTATATCGCTCACTCATACGAGTTTTTTGCTGAGGTACTGCTACAGTTTCTCGAATTGGCACAATTGCTACCTCAAGAAAGGAAAGAGGTCTAGTGTAATAAAATTTAACTACTTTACTCATATCTTTTTTATTTTTAAATTATCTATAATTTTCTATTTAAATAAGAACTAAAATCTTGTTTAATAGGAACATAATCTTCATTTCCAAATAATGAGGATGTAAGGATCATGTCCGCAGTAGTTCTATTTGTTGCAAAAGCAATATTATATAACGATGCTAAACGAGTTAATGCAGATATATCAGTTTGATGTCCTTGAGTAATAAGATTATCACAAAAGAAAATTAATACATCGATTTGTCCTTGAGCAATCATAGCTCCTATCATCTGATCTCCTCCTAAAGGACCAGAAAGTACAGAAGTAACGTATAAATGATCACTATAATAAACTATTTTTTGTCCTAGAAATATTTCTTCTAAATCATTTACTAATATTTCGCTTAATAATTTACCTGTAGTTCCAGTTGCTATTAAATTATGTGGATATAATGTTTTTCCATTAAACCTAACCCAATCAACTAATTCTTGTTTTCTAGCATCGTGTGCAACTAATGCTATATTTAATTTTCTCATTTATTAATAGTTTTTGAAGCTATTTCAGCTAGATCTTTAGTTAAAACTTTAACAATTATATCCTTTTTACCATATCTTTGATAGTAAGTATATAATTCTTTAGTATTTTTAACTGCAGTATCTGTTACTTTTGAATTAATTAAATCAATTAACTTACGTCTTTTTACTAAAAGCCATTCTTTATCTGTCTCAAAAGCAATATAATCTGCCTTTCCATACAACCAGCCTGGATTTCCTCTAACGTTACTAATTTCAATCCAATGAATATTACTATCTGTATTACTATCTGATCGATTACTCTTTTTTAAGCCTTTAACATCAAAAGAAAATCTTTTATCGTCTTTAGTTCAGAAAAGATCTATGTGATCTTTAATATCTGTACTTCTATCAGAATGTGAAATGACCCCACCATTTCTAAGAACTAATAAATTAGCGAATTCTTGTTCTTTTTTGACCCCTGCTTTTAAAAAAGATTGATGATTAAAACTATTGCTCATGACAAAATTTTTTAGCTGCTTCAATAGATTCAAAAATCTGATCTTCTCGAATAGATTTTTGTAAGCCATCTAAGCGATAATAAATACTCTGAGAATTAGGATGTTGATGAATCCGAATAGAAGTTACAGTAAAAGGATTCAAATTAGGTACACTTGCGTTTACAAAATCTCCATCTTTAAATTTTAATTTTGTCTTACAAAGATATACTTGCTGGCCTATTTCATATTTTGAGTTGACTGTAATTTGCATATTCTTTGATCATATTTACGTATTTTACTTTTCTGTTTTCGAATAAGCTTTTCAAGTTCAGTAATACTTTTAACTTGATATTCACCTAAAGAACTCTCTATAGATTCGATATATACAGAACGATAAAAGTGTGGAGTTTTACTTCTATCAATATTATTTATGACAGAAAGTTTATGATAAATAATAGAAGCGGCATTTTGCATTATTCTTAGCTCTATTCTAGCTCTTCGAATTTTAATTGAAAGAGATTTTTCAGACATTTTATAATATTTTTAAATATTCTTTAGAGATTTTTATATAGCCATACTTAGTTTTAACTAAGCAATGTTCTGTAAATTCAATTATATTAACTCTTTGATTAACTTGAAACGCAATCATTCCATCATCATCAATATAATCTATCAATGTAATAGCTTTCTTTTTCATTACTTTAGAAAAATTCTATATCTTAAAAGATTTAATGCGATATCTTTATCTACAATACGATCAAACGTATAACCAAAAACATTACGATCTTTTTGTAAATAAGTTATTCTTCGATTAGGATATATAAAATAATATCCAACTGAATCATCAGTACCCTCTTCAATAACAACTCTCTGACCACTATTCCAACAAGCTCCTACTCCAAATAAATCTTCTTGAAGTTTACATTTTTCTTCTACATTTAATTTACAAATATCTATTACAAACAATGGATTTAAATAAGTATATTTTGGAAGCGCAACTTTCATATTAGTCTATAATTTCAACAAATCTTTGTTGTTTTGTTTTAACATAAGGGTTTTCATCAACTACTAAAACCTCTATTACAGTTTGTTTCTTAGTAAACCATCTAGGTAAAAACCATTTACGAGGTTTAATAGGTTCTCGATGAGAACTTAAAGTAATAAACTTTTCATTTTCATACTCATTACTTAGAGCAATTGTACCAGGATATTGTAAGTGTAAACAGCTCTTATTCCAACGATCAATAATACATGTATCAAGAACAAAATTAGGATCTTTAAATACAGTATCTCTAAGAATTAAAGTATCTCTTTTAGAATAATGTTCTAATTGATACTGTAAAGACTTAATTTTTTTATCTTTAATACCATTATCATTAGCTATTTTTTTCATAGCTAACATAAGTGAATCATTATAATAATCTAATTGTTCAATAGTTAATTTAAATACTCGATTACTTTCTTTTAAACCAGAATTTTCTGCAGCATAAGCCTTTTCGTTATTAACTGAATTATCTAATGCAATATTTAAATCATGAATTCTTTGTCCCATGAAAAATATTGTTAAACCTAAAACAGCTAATATCCCAATTTTTATTAAAATTGATTTCATTTTACTTTTTATCTATAAAATATTCTATAATTGCCAAACTATCCAAAGCAACTAATGTTCCTAAAATTAATACTCCAATTACCATAATATTCTTCGTTTTAAAAATAAAGGCACCTAGATTACTCTAGATGCCTATGATTTTAATCTAAAACTTTTCATTTATATTTTATATATAAATGTTTGATTATTAATTAGTTACGCACGAGCTCTCCGATTCGAACAGAGACCGTAGGGTTTGGAGCCCTACAATACGGTTTTGCTTACCACTATAGTTTTCACTACCAGTTTTACTGTTTGTGGTCTGGACTATATCAGCTTGATATACAAGTGTGGCATTTAGTCTCTACACATTTATAGAGTAAAGTAGGATACATAGAGAAGTGTACGGCTTTAATTTTCGACCTACTAAGCACTCCGCCTATTTTACACGGCATAGACAGCCTATGTTCTCTACTGTATTTTACTCTAATTTAGCTCGGTATTATCAGCTATCCATATTTCGGGACCTTAGACTTTCTTAGAAAGCTGATTCGCATGATTTTTATCATCTTATTTCGCTTTTACCGAATTTGCCACAATTTTCACGCCAAGCGTGCTCCAATTCGAAGACCGTTGTGCTACCATTACACCAAGCTCGCATTTTACTACCTTTAGTTATACAGCAAAGGTAGTAAAAAATCTGAAAATATACAAATTAAACATCTACTCTTTTAAGTTTAGATATTAACGTATTCATAACGTATCCAGATAAGTCACTTGGAAAAGTATTCATATCTGTCATGACAACATAATGATTAAACATATCCTGAGGTTGGAAGTGGCTTTCAATAGCAATTTGACAAACTAGAGTATCTCCATTTGATTCAATTCTATTTACTACCTTTTTAACTTCCTCTACAGCAGGTTGTCCTCTTAAACCATATGCATTAGGTGCTCCATCAGAAATTACAAACATTAAAAGTGGTTTCGAAGTTTGCTTTCTAACCATTTTATATGTCTCTTCAATAGCAACAGAGTCTTTGTTATTAGAATAACTTTCAACTTTACCTAAAGCATAACGGTTCCTATTCCAGTGATCACGATATACATTAATAGTAACTTCTCCCATATGTCGATTATCTGCAGTATGACCATAAACATAAAAGTCACATTGCTTTAAACGTAAAAATACCTCATTAAGTAATATTGCACATTTTCTTGCAGATGCGATATTAGTTCCGCTCATAGAGCCACTCTCATCAATCAATACACAAACATCTAAACCAGGAGTAGTACGTTTAAACTTATTTGAATAGACAGTTTCTACTGCTTGATAAGCTTCAGCTAATTTATTAGTATCTAGCACACCTCTTCGCATTCCTGTTAAACGATATTCCTGTTCAACAAAGAATTTGCTAAAAGTATTAACTAAACCATTAATATGTTGTTTTACTGTATCAAAATCCGCTTTATAACGTCTTTCGTAATCTTCTTGTTTTACAATAAAAACATCATCTTTTATTTGCTTACACTCATCAGCAATTTCTTTAGAATCCCACTCATCTTTAATTTCATTACTATTTAAAGAAGTATTAGAAGTAATTAAACGTCGCATTTGTTCAGCTAATTTCTCAGCTGCCTGTTTTATTTCTTCTTGAGTATATGCTTTAATAGGTTCTTGTTTCTTTTTGCCCGCAGATCCCTCATCAGAACCACTTTTGGGAGAACTTTGTGTTTTACTATTCTTATCTGATCCTTCATTATCTTTAGAATCTTGTTTTTGAGAAGACTGTTTAGAATTTTGAGGGTCAGAACTTCCGTCTGATCCTTCTTGGCCTTCACCTGAATCAGACTGTCCTTCACTAGAATCAGATTGATCTTGTTCTTCATCTCCTTCTTGTTGTTCTTCAGGCGGAGGAGGTGGGAACTTAAAGTAATCTAGTAATAGCTTATAAATTTTTTCTGCTTTATCATAAGCTTCTTTAGAATTATTTCCAAAGTCACAAAGAACTTTCTTAATTTTATCAAACAAAACCTGATGTCGATAAATAACCTTAGTATCTACTCTTGCAGGATATCTTACAATATATAAAATGTTTTGTAATACATCCATTAAATCATCCTGTTTTTCAGCTTTTTTATATAACAAATCAAAATAATAATATTTTGCTTGCCCAATAAAATTAGCATACCCAGGATAATTTTGTGTAGTATTGTATTCAATTCGTTCATCTTCAATAGTATTGAACAGATTAAAAAGGAACTTATTAGGTCTATTTTTACGAATTTCTGCCATATCTGTATATAATATGTGAGAAAATTCATGAATAGTTGTACCTAAGAATACATCTAATTTAACATTATTATCGATTTTATTATCATCATATACTTTAGTAGAAACAATAACTGTTTTTCCATCTGTACATGAAGTTTCTGCGTCTACATTTAACTGTATTCGAATACTTCTTGGGATATCCATAATATCCCTAATGTCACACGCGTGGCGATAGGAATCTCTTAAAAGTTTTCTTTTATTCAAATCAGGTGCAAAGAAAGAAGAATACGATCCACTTACTTTAGTATCCCATCCTAAACGAGTAGATCCTTTATAAGTAGATGTATAATTCTTACCTTTACGCCCAAACCAGTCAGTAAATGACATATTATTTACTCATTAATAATTTTCGTACTAATTCTCGAGACTCTTTACTATCACATAATGGAATTAATACATAATTTAATGCATCTAATGTTGACCATCCATCATGAATTAATTCTGCAATCATTAAAGTTTCTCGAGTTGATACTGTTGTTGCAGCCTCTGCATTTTCTGCCATCCTACGAAGTTTAGCAGCAATAGAAGTAATCATATCAGCATCCTGTTTCTCAATATCACATCTCTTCATGAGAACTCGAGCTTCAATGTCTGCAGGAAGATATGTAAATTCAATTGGAAAGAAACGATTCTTTAATGCTTTATCAAGAGTTGAAGTACCAGTATATTCAATACCAATATTACAAGTTGATATAAAACATACTTCAGGATGAATAGGGATTTCACGAATATCCTTAGAACCTGCAATTTCTACAGGTAAAGTTCTACGATGGTCAAGAACAGGGAATAAAATATTCAGAGCTGTTGCAGGGCAACGTGATAACTCATCAAGTACAATAACTCCAGGTTTCTGAACATCCTGAGTAAACTTAGCATAGTCAAAAATAGACTTTCCATCATCAAGACGGTGAACACCAAGTAAATCAGATATAGGATCATGCATAGCACCCATATCATAAATAGTACAAGGAATTCCTAACTGCTTACAAATTAATTCTACTACTTGTGTTTTACCAGATCCAGTAGGACCAGTTAGCATTGTATTTACACGTTTATAAATATTTCGAGTAAGTAGATAGAAAGTTTCATCCTTAATATAGAAACCATCCTTATCAATAGACATAGGAACTATATCAGGATTACTCTTAATCTGATACAAGACTTTTGATTTTAGCTTAGCTTCTTCCTCTTCTATTTCTTCAGGAGTCTTATCCCTATTTTTAAGGTATTTTTGATATCCAGAATCTGCCTTAGGATCATCCGCTATTGAATATACGTCTCCAGAATAAGAATAATACTTTTGTGTTGATGCAAAATTTAGCTGTTTAGCATATAATCCAACTATACAATCAAAAGGATGTTGTACCCTATCAATTGTATACTGAGAAATAGATACAGCTAATTCATAAACAGGAGTTTTGTCAGGAAAATACTGCTTAGGCAATATTTGCCAAGTTCTTCGAGATCTAGTTTCAGTTAATTTACAATAAATTATCTCTGCCATTACTTATAATATGATAAATATTCAGAAGGACTAACAATACGATATTCTGTATTTTTAAAATCACTAAGTGTAAAAGAGTTTGTATAACTCATCATTGATCGAAGATAATGAACAAAATTCTCACACCATCCACTTAAAGGATACAAAATAGGTACTGTAACTTCTATTCCTTCTGCTGTTTTTAATTTTTGACTTCCAGTTTCTACTTGAGCTTTTTTAGTAGACATCCCATAATAAACTCGGTCTCGAGCAATATACTCTCCTCGTACCCAATGTTCTATTACTTTACCACAAGCTTCTTCTGCTTGAGCAAAGATTTTGCCTACCATTACATAATCTGCACCTAATGCTAACGCTTTAATAATCTTATCATAATTATCAAATCCTCCATCAGCTACAATAAATGGCAAAGACTCATATTTATGGGAAATACGCATAGCTTCTGCATCTTTAATTGCTTTTTCTATCTCCCACTTACGATCTACAACCTCTTTAATTAAAGAAGCCATAGCATAATGAACTCCTCCATTTGCAGAAGTAGTACATACTGATCCACCACCAATTCCAACACGTACAAAATCAATACCAGCTAAGGCATAATCTATATAAGTATCAGGATTTGCAATATTGCCTGCCATTAGTATAACATGACCTCCATATTTCTGTTTTACAGATTTACAAAGATCAATAAGCTTACGCATATGACCATTAGCAATATCTACGCATATATAAAATATTTCTTCCTCCTTAATTTCACCTAATTCTAGACCTGCAAATGTTTCAAATTCAGATAAACTTAAGGCCACAAAAGTTTTTGACATTAACTCATATCTAGTAGATAAATCTACTGAACGAGGAATTATAGTATTTATTTTATTATCCATAAATACCTGATAATTGCTCTCGTTAATTACTGAACTCATAGGAGCAGTAAACAACGGGAGCATATTATCAGCATTATATGGATTACATTGTTCACGATGTTCAATATCACTAATCCTAGCAGGTACTAAACAAATATCGTTCAATCCATATGTCATCTTTTAATCTTTTTTAGATTGTTTCTTTTCACGTTTTTCAGGGTCTTTAAACTTTTTTACCTTTTTACGATTAGGCTTAAAAGTTTCCTCTTCTTTACTAAATGTCTTATCAACTTGATAATCCCGAATAAACTTACCCATACTTATAAAAACAAAAAGAGGGAATTAATTCCCTCTTATTCAATGACTAACGAACCAGGAGCAAGTCCTAATTCTTTTTCAATCTCAGTTATTGTTTTAGTAACTTTAGGTTTACGAACTTTACGTTCCCAAGCCACTTCCATATTGTTTACATCCTTTAGATTGTAATACTGGCTTGTAGGCTTAAGAATACGTACAACTCTATAAGGACGATCTTCAGTAATATTATTAATATATCCTGAAGCAGCTAAATTACTTCCTGAGAAGTGCATCACTGTACCATTACTAAGTACAATTCCATACCGAATCATACCTGCATTTTCAAACTGAACTATTCGTCCAGGAACTAACTCTTTATAAAAGCTAGATTCTTCGTTTCTAGTAGACTCAGAATTCTTCTCTGCAGTTTCTTCCTCTTCCCGCTCTTCTTTAGCTTCCATAATACACTTAGTTAGAATATCCTTAGGAATGTGTCGGCTAAAAATTTGCATTAAAGGATGTTCAAAAATAGTCTTGAGATCGATTTCCTCTTTATCTTCTTCAGACTTATCAGTTTCCTCATCTTCGTCTTCCTTAAGGAATTCAAGAGCATGTGATAAATCATTAGTTGTATAGATCTTAGCATGATCCTCAACAAATTTATCAATTTCTTTTCGACCTTTAACATAGAAGAATGTTTTATCTTCCTTGTCAATTAAAATTGAGAATTCTCCAAACGCAATAGGAAAAATAGGTGAATTTCCAGCTTTGTAATCTAGACTTCCAAGAGCTAGAGCCAAAATAGGCATGTTTTCGGTTTTTACTAATAAATAACGCATTATATTAAATTTTATTTTTCTGTAGTTTTACAAACTTCTGTAATTTCATATACAGAATTTCTTGTTTTAAAACAATTTTTGCTAACAATTTCTACAACAGGAGATGTAGAGAATCCAAGTCCTAGATATACTCTATGTCCTTTTGTAATAGGTTCAATTAGCCTACCTATTTTTTCATATCCAGTATTAATTCCATTAGGATGATGTCCTGGAACATAACTACAAGTATCATTATCTGATAACTTAGTAATTTTAACGGTTTCTCCACGTTTGTAAGTAATTTTATCATAATAAATCTCTCTTACCTTTTGGAGTATTTCGTCTCGATGATCATCCTTATCGTAGATTGAACCTTCACAATCACATTGTTTTAGTAGAATTAAAAGTTCTACATTTACTTCATTAAGATTATTAGCTAGTTTTAGTATAGCTTTTTCAGGATTTGTCTGTTCAAGAATATACATAGGCTGCATATGCCAGCGAACTAATGAAATAATTGCTGTATGTAAATGTTTATCTACTTCTAACTTAACTAATAAATCTTTTGCAATTTCTGCACTTTTAATTGCATGGTTACTTGCATGATATAGGCCATCTTCTCCTTTCTTTGTTGTAAAAGCTTTGCCAACATCATGCAATAAAGCAGCATATACTAAAATTTCTCTAATTTCAGGTGATGCTAAATAATCAATAGTTTCATTTGAAATATGATCTAATGCACTTTGTACAACCATACAAGTATGTACAAAAGCATTACCCTCTTTGTGCCATATTTCATTTTGAGGTATTCGTTTTAGTTTTTCTATTTCAGGGATTAAATCTAATTTTTCCCAATGAAATGTGTTTTCAGTTGAATCGTATAATTTCATATATAATAATTTATGCACCTTCGTTTTCATCAAATTCAAGTCTGTAATAATTTTTATGAGAACATATTACAGTTCCTGTTTGTTCTTCAAGATCTACTCCAATCAAACCTATAAAATTATTACATTCTCTACACATACCTGAACAAATATGTGGTTTAAGACCATCACGAATAGCCTGTTTTATACTTTCTCTTTCAAAATCGTCTGTAGAACAAATATTACATTCTATAAATTTTTTTGTAAAATCTGTAGGAAAGTATTTCTGAACTTTATATAATATCATAGTTATATTTATTTAGTATAGGAGGCGGGAGTCGAACCCGCAATGAGCATTGCAGCTCGCCAGATTAGAAGTCTGGTCCATTATCCATTCTGGTCACTCCTACTTTTATAGTATCTATAATAATATCTGTCTCCGTTTTTATTTTTAGATTTGTAAGTATCCAACTGAGAATCGCAATTAGGACATATACATCTTAAATTATCTCTTTTATTATTAGAAGCATGACCGTCAATATGATCTAAAATAAAAACTAACTCTTTCCCATTTCAACTGGGTTCCATCCCACAAATGGCACATTTATTATTCTGTTCCTCTAATATATACTTCTTAGATGATCTAGGGTTATAATTAGCTCTCATAATAGAAGGATCTCCATTAAGAATTAATTCATATCTTTTCTTAGATTGATACTCTTGTTGACATTTACTACTACAATAAATTCCGCTATGAGATAAATATAATATAAATTCTTTTCCACAGTTCTTACAGATACCTTTTTTAGCAGTTCCTCTTCTAAAAGTTTCGCATGGATTTACTGCTCTTCTAGAAGGAACAATTATATTTAAACGTTGTGCTACTTTTCTAATATTGCTACCACTACATTTATACTTACGACCTACTTCTTCAAAACTTAATTTTTCATCAATAAGGAACTTAATTAAATTTTCTTTTTCTAATTTTCAACTTATCATATATTTTATATTTAAAATTTTCGTACACAAAGATACAAAAATTTTATCAAAAATACAAAGTTCGAATCAAAAATTAATTTCTATCCCTTGAACTACGGGAGCAAGATTATTTAAATATAATCATAAATTCTTGCTAGAATTGCCATAACTGCTTCTTCAATAGTTAATTCTGTAGGAGCTACTGTACATAATGTGTACGGAGGCATCCAAGCTCTCGCACTATATCCAATAGGGAAAGTTCCTTCTTTATTCCAACACACTCTTGTCTCAATAAATATTTGTTTTTCTATAGCTAACCATTCTTGAAGTTTTATTACATCTTCAGGCCCGTTATAGCCTTTAAGACTCATTAATTTATACATTTTAGACATGTGTAATTAAATATTCATATGCTTGATTAATTTCAATAAACTTTTCCTTAGAGCCTCCTTTATCAGGATGATACTGAAAACACAACTTACGATAAGCAGTTTTGATAATAGCCTTATCTTTAGTAATATTAATTCCAAGTATTCTATAATACTCATTTATATTAGGTTGTTTTTGAGATTGATAATTCTCTCTACTTTTTCTTCGATAGTCTTCCTGTTTACGTTTATATTTAAAATATCCTTGATAAAAAGTTACATAAAATTCTGCAGATTTATAGTAAAAGCAAAAAGAATTAGACCATTCAGGTTTTATAAATTTTTGACAATATTCTTGAAACCATGTAAATTTATCTTCTTTAGAATAATATACAGAAATCTTATTAAAGGTCCTACGAATACTACGATAAAATCTATCATTATCAATAACACTAGAAGGAAGCTGCATAACCTTAATCATGTATTGTAAAACAATTTCGTCATGATTTCTTTTAGAACTTAAATTACCAAAAATTAAATCAATAGCATTATCAAAATCAATAATAGTTATCAAAGAGCCATATGATTTCATTACTTTTGTATAAGAATCTATATGGAAGAAATTTGCTTTTAGTAAGTTTACTCCTAAAGCTTTACAAATAATAATCAGAGCTTCATCATATTTATCTAACTTTACTTTATATAAGTTTTTAGTTAGAATATTTCTATTGTTAAACATCTTTTTAATAAACTTAAACATATCTATAAAATAGAAAATGCCTCCAAGATAGGAGGCTATTAGAGTGCCCTCGACAGGATTTGAACCTGCACCTTACTATTACTTCAGACCGCTTTCTAAGAGCGGCATGTCTGCCAGTTCCATCACGAGGGCAAATAGAGAGTAAATCTCTCTATTATTCTTCCAAAAATTCAGGATCTCCAATCTGAGGAGTTACTGTAGGAGATAGATTTTGAACTTCGTATTCGATAATTTGATCTTTAATATCCTTTGCAGAATAATTATCCTGAATTAGAAATACGATATGTTCTACTTGTGATTGAGACAAAGTTCCACTATATTTAATAGTTTCTGCATCATCACTTCTAACTAAGATATCACAATGTCTAGAATCAGAATTTAACCAATTCTTATTTGAAGAATTAACTTCTTCCATGTAATCTACATTTACTTGTACTACTTTCATATTATATTTTTCTTAAAATGCATTTGAAGTGTGTTGTATCCTTTAATAAGATATTAAAATCTTTAAGAATCCCTTGCTGAGTTCGAGGCATAATGAATTCATAAAAATAATCAATAACATAGTTATTAGGAACTTTTGATAAAAACTCTTCAATAGTTATTGGAAAATAATTTTCTCTAACTTCTCTAGCCCAATTTTCAACCCATTTATATTTCATAAGAAAATGAACTAGATTTTTATTGTTACTAATATTTCCCCAAATAGATTGAAACTCAGCTAAATGTGTGGGATTAGCATTATGTAAAACTCTAGAAACATCATTAATATCAGACATTCTATCAATTGATTTTCGAGGAGTTAAATCTCGAATAGCAATATATCTAAAGTTTTCATTAAAAACTTGTCTCCAAAATTCATTTACACTTTGATTATCACCGTAACTATAAACTTCATGAATAACAGAAGAAAGTATCAAAGTAGCATTATCTAACTTTAAGGATATAACGTTTTCAAAATTATTATATAAAGAAACATTACATCCTTCAAGATTCTTTTCTGCAACTTGAAGCATTTCAGGAGATATATCATATCCAATTAGTTTCTTATCAGGAAACATCTCATGAATATGTTTTAATAAAGATCCATCAGCACATCCAAAATCAATGAACGTATCCGAATCTACAAAAGATAGAAAATATGCTTTATCTAAAAGTGATTTTCGCATATTATCATTATATACCTTTAAATTTGCTATTTCCATTCTATAGGTTCTAAGTATATTCTATAACAAATAATTTTATAAGCGTCTTGCTCTCCGTTATCTGCGCAACCATGATTACCATAATGTGGGTCTATAGTCTTATTACGACAATAACCATCCCTACAGATCTGATAAATCGAACATATACGTTCACAAGTATGACGAACGCTTGTATTATCTACTCCTACTCTCTGTAAATATAAATTGTATTCTGGTATATAACAAATTTGATGTTTATTAATTATTAGTTTACTCATGTTATTTTAAATTTGCGGAGAGTACTAGATTCGAACTAGTGGCACCCTTTTGAGGTACGTCGTCTTAGCAGGACGATGGGTTAAGCCAACTCCCCCAACTCTCCAAAATAAGTTCTAATATAGAACTTATTATAAATCCATTATTTTTAAGATTACCTTAATGAAAGACTCTATATTTGAATGAGAAGTATTAAGCTCATCAAACTCTTTCTTATGTTCTAATACACCTATCATAAAATAGTCAAACATACTACCAGTAACAACTCTTAATGCCTCTTCACTCAAGAGATTTCTTAAAGGAGTATCTCGAGTAAGATGAATAGTACTAAAGTCTAAACTACTTGCATAACGAGAGATATTAATACATAAAGAAGTTAGAACAATATTTTCAGGATCTGCATACCTTTTTACTAAGTCTTCAGTTAAAACTAGTGGAAGTAAAGTTCCGTCACAAAATTTTACAAGCGAAAATAATGTAAAAGGGACACAAAACATATTTCCACTATCTGGTTCTCTATAAATTTGATTAGGAAGTGGAAAATAAGCTAACCCTTGAGGGCTTAAACAGCCTGAAAATACAAACTTGTTAATTTTTTTACTATAATCAAGCTCTAAGTAAACATACTTATACTTATCATGATTAGTTTCATACCAACCACTTTTAGCTAAAGTGTTTATGTCTGTCATTTTGTATATATTGTTTTAAAAGTATAATTCTTTCAATTATTTTGTTGTGATTAAATGCCCATTTATAGTTGTTTAATTTTCTTATATCAATCCATTTAATCTCTTCAACTTCATTATCTTCACCTCCAGTAGGTTGGACTTGAGAAAGTAATTTATAAGGTACTAAAGCCGTATATATAAGAGTAATGTTTTGCTTATTGGCCTTTGGACTTGTTTCAACCTCTACAAATTTAGGAACTTCAGGAGTAATTACATATCCTGTTTCTTCCATAATTTCTCTGCAAACGGCATCTTCTCCAGTTTCATCAAAGTCTATATAACCACAAGGACAATTCCAATATCCTTGAAAATCAGGAGTTCCAGTACCACGTTTATTTGCTAAAATACATAAGTTTCCAAATTTATCTCTAGAAAATAGAAACATAGCAACTGCACAAGACCTCGAAATCCAGTATTTTTGATTATCTTCTTTTGAAGTTACTTGAAAATTTTTCATTATTTGCAATTTTTATTATTTTGTGCCCCCGTGAGGATTCGAACCTCATTAGTCTGAGACGCGAAATTTACAGTTTCGTGCAGATCTCCAACTCTGCTGCGTGGGCGTACCTTTTTAATTCCAGTTGCCTTTAATATGAGTCTCTTTAAGAGGTGGAATTAGTAAATAAAGTCCATATTTTAAAAGTCTAATATCCCAAGGATATAAAGAAATTACAAATGTACCTTTACGCTCTGTTGATTTAAAGTACCAACGTAATCCCTCTCTATGACTATAAACAACATGTTGAATAAAATTTTTCATAATTTTTAAACAAAGAAAGAATATTCTCTCTACCAACAGGATTTGCAGATTGACTTGCAAATTGTGGAAGGATATATCCTTCATCTATACATTTATCCACAATATACTTAGCTATATCATATCCAGATTTCTCTTCCCCTAAATCATGATCTAGACAAATTGCATCAGGCCATTCTTTCTCAAGAAAATCAATCGCTTCTTGGTAAGATTGAGCCCATATTACTTTACAATTCCTCCCAATTGGACTGAAATTCATCCAATCATCTTCCATTGGATTACGAGCATCATCTACCCAAAGAAGTGTTTTCATTTTTATTAATCCGCTAAGTTCATTGCTTTTACAATTGCCGCTCCTAAGCATTCCCGATAATTATAGTATCTTTCAGAAGAAGCATAACACGGCTCTGTATCTCGCCTATTAATTCTATAAATAGAGTATGCATATCCATTAGGATGCCATCCGATTTCTACATGTAAAGACTCTTTATCTCTTAGTTCATCCAGAATATCATGTAAACCTGTATTTTTCATAATTATATAATATTTAATGCTCTTATAATTCCAGCTTCTAAACAATCTAGATAACTAGTATATACTTCAGAGAAAGTATCATATGGTTCATCCTCTTGAGAATCAATTTTATAAATAACAAACATCCAACCATGAGGATACCATTGTATCTCTACATGTAGGAATTTTTTCTCCCGCAGCCAATCCAAAATATCATATAAACTAGAAGAGTTATTATATAATAGAATCTTTTTATTAGCTAACTTTTTAATTTGGTCATTAATCATTTTATAATTCTTTAGTTTTTCCACAACTAATGCATTTACTATACGTAGTGCAAGCTAAATTAACCATTCCAAGAGAAAGTAAACTTGAAAAGACTCTTGCTACACCAGAAGCTCCATATGCATCCTCCGTCCAAATTATATGAACTGTTTCTTTGTCACATTCTGGGCAATATGTTTTAATAGTCTTCATTTAGATTACAATGACATTTAGGATTATGAACAACTGCTACACCATGACCTTTAGTAAAACTAATATAATCATGTCCTTCAAACTTAAATTTATGTGCAGTACCAATATAGTATCCATCTTCAGATCTTATAGTTTCTGACTTAAGAGCAATTACAGCATTACAACTAACTGTAATTAAACAAATTAGACAAAGTAAAAATTTCATATTTTTATTTCTTAAACCAGTTAATTATTTTATCAACTGAATCTTTAACTACATTTCGATAAAAACATAAATTAAAAAGTTTGAAACACTCTTTAAAGGTATTAGGATTTGAAGGATATCTGTACCAAAGTTCAGGTTTACTTGCATTTTCTATAGTTATATCAAGTTTAGCATTGCATCTAATAGATTCTGTATTAACTTCTTTTAAAAACTTATAGAAAATTTGTTTATCTTCTGTAGAACCAAAAGTATTAAGATGATCTATAAAAGCGCCTACTTTGACAAGTCTTATCTTAAGACTTTCATAATACATAACTGTTATTAGTTCATATAAAGCTATGAATATTATAATAAATACAATTAACATTATTGTAAGGATTTAATAATTTCTACTGCAACTTTGCCATCATATCTTCCTTTATATTCTTCTGAAAGATATTTCATAATTTTTGACATATTGTTACCTGCAGTTAATTGTGAACCAATAAGTGCAGTTAATTCCTCCTTAGTAAGAGGTTGAGGTAAATAACTCTCAAGGAAAGCATTTTCTTCGTTTAGGGTATTAAGTTGATCAACTCTATCCACCGAACATTCACTAATAGTCTGTTTATTATCTTTATACATTTTCTGTATAACATCCATAACCTGACTACAAGAAGGATCTTTACTAATCTGTTCACACTCTCCAATGATAGTATTTAACAAATTATAAATTACCTTATTATCTCGCTTAATCTGCTTAAGCTCTTTTAATTTCTTTAATGTCACCATATTTTTTAATTCTTGCAATATTATTAATTCCAGCTATATGATGATTACAACAATCTACTGAAAATTTTTCAGTAATACCCTCTATGTAATAACTCCATGCAGGACCAATTACAATGGCATTTCTATTACTTTGATTAACAAATATAAATATTTGAGCATCAGTAAATGCTTGTCCTCCTATTCCACCTAATCCACAAGTTGTATCAGGAAAAGTTTGAGTAAAAGAAATAACACTATCATATTGAAATATTATATATCCATACTCCTCTAATAGTTCTTTACAAAATTCTTTAAAAGTCATTTCTAAATTTTATTTAATGCTTCTTGTAATCCTAATTCTAATGCTTCTTCATAATCATAACTACCATCCCCATTCACATCAATACTTTCAGTATCTCCAGGGTGATAAATTTCATAGTGACAAAAATATTGAGCATGATCAATTCCGTCAAATCTAGGAATTACATAAACACAAAGATCATATTTTTCTCGAAGCCATTTATGTAATAAAGTTTGTGTAGGAGCTGAATACCGACTCTCTCCAAACTGGTTATGGTTTCGAGGCGGATATTGAGGATTAAAATCTAATATATAATGTTTTTGACTATCCTGAGTGTAATGTAAGTCATAAGAAGCTTGAACAGTTAAATCAAATCCTTTTTCAGATGCAAGTTTTGCTGTTTCTAATTGTATTACTCTATCGTTATTTCACTGATTCATTTCTATATTTTGAATTATTAATTAATTCTGCAAACTTATCCTCAAATATTACATTTTCAGGAATAGAAACTGCTGAAAATAAGTTTGCTAACTGTTTTGAACTATATCCACAAAGATTATAACCTTCTGCAGTATAAGCAACTAAGAATTCCAATTCAGGATTTTCTTCTGCACATTTATAGAATTTCTTAATTTCAGTTAATACTTCTTCAGGACTTCTTGAAGGAAATTTATAAGTTGTAAGATTAGTAGTAACTAATCCATAAGATTTACCTTGTAAACCTGAAGCTTGTCCATAAATAGCACCATATTTATTTAAACAAAGTTTCGCAGTTCCTGCACCATGTCGGCCTTGTGTATTACTACCAAATACAAAAATTTGATTTGGGTTTAATTCTTCAATATATCCAGTATATGTCTTCATACAAAAATTTATTAGAGTGGGTAATTACTTTTTATAACGATACTTTCTAGTACTATTTTTATTTCTGGAGCCAAAATGTTCTGTCATAGCATGATGATTAGGACATAAAACCTGAAGATTTTGCTCTTTATTATTAGTTGCATCTCCATCTATATGATGAATTTGCAAAATAGATAATCCAGTATAAGGATTAATAAAATTGCATCCACACCCTGGAATTTCACAAGTATAATTAGTCTTATCTAATAAATATTTTCTTATATGATTTGAAAGACCATCTGTACCAGACATTCCTGTTTCTTTCCCGTCTTTCCACCTTTGAATATACTCCTTATATTTAAATTCAACTTGACAAATAATACTACAATATTTATTTCTTGCAAAAATTTCCTTTCCACAATTTAAGCATTTACTAGTTGCATTTTTGACATATTTACCACTAGTTATAGCACCTCTTTTTATATTTGTATAACTAGTTGCACAAGAGTGAGAACAGAAGTTATTTTCTCTTTGATTTCAAGGAATAGGTTTTTTACATTTTTTACACAATTTAGGATTTTTTACATAATCTGTTTTAGTAAATCGTGTAAAAACAGGAATTTTTAGTCCTTCCTTAACTCCTCAAACTCTTAAATATTTTCTATTATAAGTATTATCGTGAATTTCTAATTTTTTACAAATTTCATATAAACTTTTACTACTAATTCACGCAAGTTTAATTTGTCTATCTGAAAGTTCTTTAATAGTTTTCATCAATATTCATTATTCACTTTAGAGCGTCGTAAGAGATTCAAACTCTCCCCTTTAGATTGGAAGTCTAATATGCTATCACTAACACCAACGACGCAAACCATTAATATTTATTCTAGCATCATTTCTCTAACTCTTTGTTGATATACAGAAATAATATAAGAAATTTCTCTTCTATGAGGACTATGCCCCCAACGAGTAGCTTTATCTAATTTAAAGATAATATTCCACTTTACCTTTTCGCTCCAATTCAAAACACATTTCTTTGAATTCCAGTTTGAATAGATTCAGCACAAGCTTCTAATTTCTTTAAATCATTATTACATATTGATAACCAAAGTTTTCTTTCTTCTGTCATTTAGAACTAAGTTTTACTTTTCGCAAAGCAATTTCTTGACAATCCTGAATAAACATTGCAATTTTATCCTTATATTCCCATTCCCAAGCATAATCTAAACGATCTATTTTAAAAAACAAGTAAGCCATTACTTCCTTACTCCACGCCTTAAATACAACATATTGAGAAAGTTTTTGAACAGATTCTGCACATTTTCTTAGTTTACGTAATTCATTTTCATACATAGACCTGTACAGCTTTTCAATTTTGTTCATTTTAGTATTTTTATTTTAAGTATTATATAGATTATTCCAGTTATCATTAACGATTCAAATAAATATCCAAGAGAAATTAAACTACCTAAAGCCGCTAATACCCAAACTAATACAGCTGTAGTTAAATGCCGAATATCATCAATTCCATTCTTAAATATTATACCTGCGCCAATAAAACCAACACCAGAAGCAATTTGTGCAGCAACTCTAGACGGATCTCCACCTATTTTAATTGAGATATATGTAAAAACAAAAGAACCTAACATAATTAATATACAGGTTCTAATTCCAATTATTTTAGATTTAAATTGTCGTTCATATCCTATAAGAGCTCCACATACCAAAACTGCAATTAGACCTGTAATAAAAGTAAACATTAGACTTCTATATTTTTAAATATGTTATACAATGATAAGAAAAAGGTATAGAGTATAAATAGTATATTCATTCCAGGAATAAAAAGAAATAGACAAAGACTACTATCACCATCACTATCCCTAAACTTATCATTCCAATATTCAAATATTTTTCCAATAGCAATCTTTTCTTTATGACTTACTTTATAAGCAAAAACAAAAAGAAAAGCATTAATAAATACAGGAATAATATAACATAAAATAATAACAAAAAAAGTATACATCCTATCGAATTTTTATATTACTCATTAAATTTATAAAAAATATAATAAGTCCTGCTAATAATATAAAAATATTAGCGAGAGGAACCCAAGTAAAAATTACTAAAGGATTTCCATCAGCTGCATCATAATATTCATACATATCTCCTATTGTTTTCCCACAATCAGTGCGCTTCTTCCAAAAATATAATCCAACGATATGAATTAAAAATATAGGAAGTAAATAAAATAAAATGAAAATAATAATTATCATTATTTATACTGTTTTATATTTTCTATATATGTTTTCTGTTCCTCACCTGTAGGACCAACCATTAAGTTAAACTTTGTTGTTGCACATGAGCTTAACAATATTAATATCAAAATTAGGATTATTTTCTTTATATTTTTCATTTTCAAATCCAAAATCGTTAAGTTTTTCAACCATTTTTCTAAAAATAGTTATATCAGTAATTCTTGATTCAATAATTTCAAATTGTTCTGTATCAAAAATACCATATACTCGCATATAATCCTCACGATCTTTTGCTCTACAGTAAAATATAATTGCAGTTTCATCGTGATTATAGTCAACTGGACTTACAATTATTTTCACTTGTAATCCTAATTAAATTAATACAATTTCTAATACCTTATCTAAAGTATCTATATCAATATCAGGATAAGCTGTTAATATTTCCTCTCTAACCTGTTGTTCCCATCGACTATCGATAAGATCAGATCATCCATTTTGTTCTAAAAGTAACAAAATATCCTTTACTTTACTTTCCATCCAATAGTATTTATAAAAACTTGTGTAACTAAATCAAGATTCATCATGATTTGTTCATGTACATCTAATTTAATTTCTCTTTTAGTTACAGGCCATCCTTTAACAATCATTTCATATTCACATCGAGACCAGAATTGATATAAAGATTTACTTCTAACAAATTCTTTAATATCATCAAAAGACTTAAATTTAGATTTATCTTTTTCTTCTTTCCATTCTCTTATAAAATATGGAATAACATTATATTCTTCTATTGTTTGTGTATTAAAATTCCATATAAGTACGTTAAATATATTTCTCATAACTTTAAAATTTTGTGTAGCGAGTCTCGGATTTGAACCGAGGTCTAGAGCTTATGAAACTCTCGAGGTAACCATCTTCTCCAACTCGCTTAGAGGTAGAAGCAGGACTCAAACCTGCGATCGTGGTGTTGCAGACCACTGCCTTATCAACTTGGCTATTCTACCAATCGTATTCTATAGATATTATTCATATCATATTGTATAGTTAAGTCATCTACAATTTTTTTTGCTTCCATAAGACCCATAGTCATCTTATGATCAAGACTTTTAATAAAAATCCTATCTTTTATTTCTTTAATTTTCATTAATTTTTTATTTGGAGAAAATTTTAAAAGAATAAAAAATATATTTCTTGTAAGATAATTTATTACTATATGTGGAGCAGATACATCTCCTTCATTATATAGTGGAATAGCTTTTAATATTAAAAATTTTGGAGGTATAATCATAATTTTTTTGATTTAAGGGATGCATATAGGATTCGAACCTATGACTTCTGGCACTCCCTGCCAGAGCTCTACCACTGAGCTAATACATCCACTAATAAAAACAAGTACTAAGCATATCTATTATTAAGATTTACAGGCAGTGCACGTGTTACCAAACTTAATAAGGAAGACGATAGTGCGGAACTGAAATGAGTCGAACATTTACCTCTGGATTTTCAGTCCAGCGAGCGCACCTAGCACACCGCAGTTCCAAAAATCCTAGTATTTCTACTAGGATTAGATTCATAGCAGGGCTCTTCAGCCCCGAAAACTTTTTTCTTTAACGTCTGATTTATAAGCTCTTAACAGATTACAGTACTCTTTCTGTATAGAATTCTAATCTACAGAAGATTGTGGACCGTAGGGTAATCGAAACCCTGTTTTCTGGTTGCAAACCAGATGTAATAGCCACTATACTAACAGCCCTAATTATATATAAGCACACTCTTAAGGATTCGAACCCCAAAGAACAGTTTTGGAGACTGTCATGTTACCAGTTACATCAAGAGTGCTTATTTAAACAAATAAATTCGATAGTCTAATTTAATATAACGTACTCTAATATCATCTTTTCGTTCTAAAGGAGTACATGCAATATCGACACAACATGTCTTACCATTTATTCTATTATACTCACGAAATATACAAGATTTACCTTTAATAACACTCATATCACACGATGATTCTCCTTGTATACCTAGAATAACCTGATGTAATCGATATCTATAACCAAATAATAGAATTATTTGAGAAACTCTATGTTTTGCTGACATAAACTCTATGATCTATTTTAATATACCTAACTCGAAGACCATCTGCTCTATCTATACATTTAAAATCACTACAAGCCTTTTCTGTAAAAGCACATGGCTTTCCAACAGAAGATTCATAACAAAATCTTTTTATAGGTGTTCCTTCAGGTACACATTGAATAATTAAAGTTTTATATCTAATTATTTTCCAATATCCTAATACAATATCTCTACTCATCTAGTCTAATTCTATATATGATTCTTATATACCAGAAATTTTCTTCTTTAGATTTTATACAAACTAAGCTACATGCACAACCAATCTTATATAAATTACATCCAATATTCTTCTTATTATCAAAACAATAGAAATGTTTTTTACTTCGAATAGCCTGGAATATATAGTTATTTATATATTTAAATAGTTGATTTAACTTGATTTTGTTAAGTTCTGTAAGATCTTCTACTGTTTTCATATATTTATTGCGGAGGATGAGGGACTCGAACCCCCACGCCGTTTTAAGCGACCTACACTTTTCAAGAGTGCTGCCATTAGTCCAACTTGGCTCAATCCTCCGTATTTTAACACAAAAAGTTAATAAATTTGTAGCAAATTATTTATCATCTAGTATAATTCTATATTTGATTTTTATATACCAGAAATATTGTTTTCCTTGTACACATGCTCTATAACAAAATGGCTTATTAAAACTAGTACGATACATAAAACCACACTGGTTAATATTACTAGATCCACCCTGACAAAATCCTGCATTTCTATTTTTAATAACTTGATATATATTATAAGTTGGATGTTTGAATAACTTATTTAGTTTAAGTTTTCTAAGTTCTGCATAAGTATTTATCTGTTGCATAAGTTTAATATTAGCTGGAACGGTGGGGCTCGAACCCACGTAACCCAAATTAACAGTTTGGTGCTTCAACCACTCAGCCACATTCCAATTATATTTTATATTCTATCATAAGAAGCTTCTAAGAATACACGATAAGAAACTCTCCAAAAATAATATTTAAGACAACTTTTATTGAAAGCAGGTAAAAACAAAATACAATAATTGGTTGACTTATAGCATTGATTATTACTACAATGGTTTTGTTTTAGAGATCTAACTGCTTGTATACAACACTTTATTTCAGGAAAATATTTAATCTGCATAGATCCTATATTTAATCATATTATAACGTCTGTTACTACATCCTCCAAATTTCTCATTAAAAATCTCACATCCATTTGAATTATGATGATATTCAAATCCATAACATTTTTTATTAGGGGTAATATGACATAAATAACCTCTTCTTATAGATTGTATATACTTATTTTCAAAACGTTTTATCATTTGTAATTCTGACTTAAAAATTGTGTGAGCCTACAGGGACTCGAACCCTGACAACTACATTAAAAGTGTAGGATACTAACCGATTATATTATAAGCTCTGCCTAAGGATTACACTCCTCTTTATAATTATTCATCTATAAAAATTCTATGTAAAAGTCTAATATGTATAAAATTTTTATGCTCTTTATTCCCTGAAGCTGTACATTTTAAACTTGCACGTTCTTCAAAAGCAAGATTTACTTTAACAAAACATACATGTTTCGTTTTGTCTCCTAAACAGGAATATCCACATCTTTTTTGTTTACAAGGATATTCCTCTTCAAGACTAACAGTTACTGTTTGTAAATATCCAGATTTATTAAATTTCCAAATTTTATATTCTTTCATAACTTTCTTTTTAGTAGGAGCTCTAGGAATCGAACCTAGGACCTCTTGAATATCAGTCAAGTACTCTAACCAGCTGAGCTAAGCTCCCATCGTAAGTATTCTTCTATCTCTCTAGGAAGCTGGATCTACCTAATTTCGAGAGAAATACTTCTTAATTCTTATAGTTTGGGGTTTATAAGATAAGGTCTAACCATTTGTCCAGATTCGTATGTTTAAAGAATACTTTTAGGTGTCCGAGGAGATTCAAACTCCCGATCTCAAGTGCCACAAACTTGCGCTTTAATCAACTAAGCTACGGACAACATATAGATTAATGTTCCCATGGATGTTTTTTATCAAAAAATCCAGTTTCTTTAATGTAACTACCTATAAATAGGCCAATTATTATAGGAACATAAAATCCTGCAAATACTATGTACCATTTATCTCCAACAGTCCATGGTTCTCCATCATCTGTTCCAATAACAATAAACGCACAAAGTAACCAATAAATAAATATCCAAAACATCATTAGAATCCAATTTTACGTCTAGTCTTATGTTCATAAGACTGAACATCAAGATTATAGATATCTGCAAGAGTCATACCTTTACTTGCCTCAGGTTTACCTAATTCCTTAAGTATTCTATTAGTCTTCTCTAAAGAAAGTTCATCAAACTTGTATTTTGCAGCAAGTCGACCCTTTCGCATCAATGCTTTATCAATACTTGTATCAGGACTATTAAATGTAGCAATAAACTTAATATTTAAAATATCTGAATAAATACCATCAGTCATATTAAGAATATTACTAATACCATTTGTAAATATATTTTCAGAACGATCTTTAAGAAGCTGTTCGCAATCCTCAAGAATAATTACTGAATTCTTATGATCAAGAATAAAGTTTAAGAATACGGGATCAGATAAGCTATTCATCATAGAGTTATTAATAATAATAAATTGCTTATCAAAATTATTAACTAAATGACGAATCATATAAGTCTTACCAGTACCTTGAGTTCCATGAAGAATAACTAAACCAGATTTTGGGCTATTTAAGAAGTCAGAAATATCTTTATAAATAGGTTTGAAATCATCATTATAATGTTTATCAAGATCAACGTTAACATCTCTAATCTTACATTCTGTTAAACCATAATCCTGGCCATCAAAAGTAATTAAATTAACTTTTGTTGTAGAAACTACTTTTTCTGAACATTCTTCAAATAAAGATTTAATATCCTCTATAAAATTACCTATAAGAGCTTTATCGCAAAAATAAATTAACATTCTAGAAGAATAATAATTTAAAGCGCATCTATACTCTTCACAAATTCCACTAAATTGCAAGGCAGTAGGTTGACTTACATAAAATGGACGATCTAATTCTTCAAGTACCTCTTCAGAAACTTCAGATTTGACTCCAATTACATTATCTTCCCATATACAAAAGTTAGTAAACTTTTCTTTAAACTTCTTTAAGAACTTATTTTCATTTAACTTCTTTTGTTCAAGGTTACAGATTACTGATACACAATTTGGATATTGTTTATATTTATCTACTAACCAAAGTGTTGGAAGAAAGTTTCCAGAATTTTTATTTACATGATCTAATGTTATCATCTTATATATGTTAATTATTAGTAGAGAGTGAGAGAGTCGAACTCTCGATCTCCTGAATGTAAGTCAGGTGCCGTGAACCACTTGGCTAACTCTCTATTTGCTATTTACATAAACTCTGTATTTAATTTGAGTTTGTATTGTATAATCACTATACTCCGAATGATTATCACAAGTAAAACAACACCTTATTTTTGGATTATCTTCAACACTTTGCCTAGCACATATACAACAATTACCAAACCAATCAGGATCTAAACAAGATTCGCTGTCTGAAGGAGTTGTTTGTACTATATACCCTTTTACAATTTGAATACAGAATGGATTAGAATTATCAATAAAATCTTCCATAAATATAGTTAATTATTAGTCGAGTATGATTGTAACGCTCAATCCCCTAGAAATCCCAAATTTCTCGTGCTACTTCCACACCCCATACTCGAAAACTATCCTTTATTCAAGGATAGCAGTTAATTTTGCAAGAACACTTTCATTCTTTTTGCAGATTGCTTCAAGTGCTTCTTTCTCAGTTTGAGCAGCTTTGATTTCCTCTTCTTTAGCAGCAATACCAGCTTTTGCCTGAGTATTAACTGTATTAAGTCCATCAATTGCTGTTTTAAAAGCATTTAAAACGCTGTCTACTTTCTTCGACAGATCTACAGATGTTGTACCTTTTGAATTAAACATGTTTAATAGTTTTAAAAAGTTAATATTGTGAGAGAGTATTTACATACCCCCCCCAATAATAGAGGCTCCTAACGGTTACGATCCGTTCTCTTGGGGTTACAAAGCCCATATTCTACCGAATGAACTAAGGAGCCATTATTTTATTTAATTTTTGCGGTCCTAACGAGAATCGAACTCGTGTCTCCAGCGTGACAAGCTGGAAGGATAACCACTACCCTATAAGACCATTATTTATAAAGTTATTCTATATTTAATACGTATATACTCTACTTGGACAAGGATAAAAAGAACAATCTGAACTATATTGAAAACAACAAGGTAATCGCTTCTTAGAGAAACAAATATTCCCTTCCTTACATACTTGTATATATTTTTTCTTACTAAGAAGATAAATCTTTTTTAATTCAAACATTTAAAAATCTTGAATAATTAATTTTCTAATAGAAGTCTATAATTGCGAATAATTAAATTTCTGAAAAAGGTTGGACCCATACCCAGTTTTGAGTATTTGTAAGATAAACTACATCTTTAGGTTCAGATTTTAAAGTATGAACTTGATCTGCATATTTTAGCATTTCATCGTCTACAAAAGGATGTACTGTTTTATTATCTCTCAAAACTTCTTTACTTGCAATTACTATTTTATCTCCTTTTAATAATTGATGCTTAGCAAAACATTTTATATATCTCATATATTTAAAGTTAATCCCACCACTCTAACATATAATTATATCTAATTTTATTATATAAATAAAGTGCTTTTTGCTGTCTTAATAATTCTTTTCGATATACTTGAAGACCATCATATCGATCAAGATATTCAATTCCGAATCGAAATGCATTGTTAATATTTACATATTTAACAAGTTTGAACTGAGGTTTACTCATTTCCATTTCAACAACTTCTAGAGCAGAATCTTCTTCTTGAATAATATCAATAAGTTTAATACATATAGATATCCAACGAATATTACTAGTATGATCTACATGAGATACATCTTTAAAAGATTTAAGCATTAACTGTAACTTAAACTTTTCTAAATCAAGAAGATATCCATAATCAAATTGATAATCCGTTGTTAATATTTTTCTATAAATATAGAGATTTCTAAAGAAATTCTTAATTTTATACCACCACTCTTTCATATATTTAAAACTATATATTGTATTTTTTAATTCACTTACGTATACATGCTTCAGTAACTCCTAAATTTTTACCAATCTGAGTTCGACTATAACCTTGTTCTAATAAACCCTGTAGTTCTTCTTTTGAAAGATTAAACTTGGTTTGTCCTCGAAATTTAGAAGCACAAGATAAACATCGAGTAGATCTTCTATGTATTTCTCTACCACAATCTGGACAGTAATATTTTTGTTTAGGTTGCTTATTACTATTGCCACAATAATTATCAGTTTGACTATGACAATTAGGACATAATAGCTGAAGATTATTTAAATTATTATCTTTAGAATTACCATTAATGTGATGTAGCTGAATTACTAAAGGAGCCCCTTGTCACTCACTAATTCCGCATTTTTCACATTTGCTCAATTTTAATCCTGCTTTTATCAATTTTTCTTTTAGATCAGAAGTTTTAATGAACTTTTTATTGTTTAGATAATCATCTATAGGAATCTGTTTAGATTCATTTTTCTTTTCTCTTCTAAAAGTAAAATGAGAAATATCTAAATTAAACTCTTTAATTTTACGTTTTAAAGTGGATTGATTGTTTCCAGCAGTCGGAATGTTCATTCTCCTTAAGACATCACTGTAAGATATGCCTTCTGTTATAGCTTTTTGTAATTTTTCTTTATCTCAAAGATATTTACTCATATTTATACTAGTTGCCAGTTAAAGATTCGAACTTTAACCTTCGCGTTCAAAGCGCGACGTGCACAAACCAAGTACACCAACTGGCAAGCTCAAATCATCTCTTAAATCGTACTACAAATATAATACAAAATATTCGTGTTACCAAATTTAATTGATGAATTCATCAGAAAAGTGTACAAATATAAGGACAAAAATTAATATATCCAAATACTTATACACTTATTTTTAAAAAATTATTACAATAAAATTCTATAGTTACGAATAATTAGCTTATGAACAAAAAGACTTGAGTATGTATACCAGTTATGTTTAATTTCAAAGCGTAAGTCTTTTTCACTACTCCAACCTATAATATTAGAAACTGTCAAGAATTTATTACAGTCTTCAGTCATTGCTGGAATAAATTTGGGACCTATAGGAACATTTAAACCTGTAAGTTCTTCAACGGCATTTTTATCATACCAGTCTTTAGATTTTACTAATACTTTATCATTTTCCTTTAATTGATTTCAGTATTCTCGATTAGAATGCAATTTTTTCATCATAATAATCAATATTATGCTCAGAATTGATTTCTACTTTTTCACTACCGACGTAGACAACAAATGTAGTTCCTTCTTCTATAGCTTTATTATAAATTTCAGAAAGTTCCTTTTTATTCTTAATACTACAGATATGATTATCTTCAGTATCATAGACTTCGTAGTCTATAGAAAATACTCCAAAGAGATCGCTTCCTATAAAACTCCCAAGAAATTCTTCAGCTTCATAGAAAACAGTTTCTGCAGAACTTTCTTCCTCATCAGTTTCTGCAAGAGCAGCTCGCATTGTTTCTGTATTATGTTCCTTTCGAGATATGTGAACAATACACTTATCTAATTCAGGAAATTTCACTGTTACAATATAAAACTCCTCCTTTTCTTCTTCATTAATATTTTTAAAGAACTTCTGTTCTATTTCAAAATCTGCAGGATTTTCGATAAGAGGATTTTCATCATCGTGCATCCAAGTAAGTCCTTGTTCAGAATGAAGTTTGTTAATTACTGCCGTTACCTGTTCCTGAGTTTTACAGTGAATTACGTCAAAATACTGTACTATCATAGTTGTTTTAAAATAATTTACATTTTATTTATTCTTTGGTTTCGATATCTATCTACTTACAACACCACCACGTGAAGGTAGAATAAAGGTGTCATAGGAGAGCATATGCTCTCCATAGCACTTAGTCTTGCATTTCAATAAGTTCATCTACTTTCTTCTCAACGCGATCAATACCAGTAATTTCGCGAATCGATTCAGCAAATTTAACTTCAGGAGTTTCAGTCATATCTTTCTTCTGAGCAAGACCTACTTGACGCAGATAAGATTCAACTGCTACTTTGATATACTGAGGTAATACAACCTTAGTATCATCCATAAAGATCATATCACTCTTTACAGATTCTACAATCTCAGCCATGAATGCAGGCGCAATATTCGAATCTCGGATCTGCTTACATACTGCAGAGAAATCTCCCTGAAGAGTATAATCTCCTACAAAAGAACGCTCAATGAACTCTTTAGCAGTAGCTTCATCTAAAGCACCTAAAGAGATAACTTTGCCAATACGCTTACCACGCAGAAAAGTCGGCTCAATAAGCTCAAGATGATTAGTAGTAAACAGAGTAATTACATTCATACCCTTAGTATCACCACCATCAAGAGTATTAAGAATATCCTGCATAGCAGCATCTCGTTTACCACGAGTTACCTGATCGATATCCTCAACAAAGATAACAACTCCATGCCCAGTTCCGTCGATTACTTTACAAAGACGAATAGTCTCAGCAAGTAATGTAGGATCTTTCAGATATACACTTACCCAATTATTCTGAATAGCTTCCTGAATAAGCTTAAAAGCAAGCAGAGTTTTGCCAGTTCCATAAGGACCTTCAAACAGTGCACCATACTTCAGAGGAATTCCTCGTTCAGTACACTTCTCAGGATACTTGATACGAGATTTAAGAGGACGTAATCCGAGAGCTGTATCTTCAGAAAGAACCATCATTTCACGGTCAATATTTGACAGATCCATGACAAGAGGATTGTTGAGATCAGAGATCTCTAATGCCTGACTCTTATAAATAGAATCAGTTGCAAGAAGTTCTTTTGTCCGATCGATAATGTCATCCATCAGAGTAGTAAACCTGAACTGACACTTACCTTTGATATAGAGATGGTGATCGTTACCATTGTAAGAGATAGAAATAACACTTCCTTCTCCTAAATCTGCAAGTTCAATATCTCCATACGGAACTTTAACACGACGTCCATCAGCAAGGATAACTTCAATCGTATTAACAGTATCATCACCTCCTGAAGGGTTATCGTTTTTAGCTGCTGACACAATTCCAAAAACTTCCTGGATTGCACGATTCAGCTGATAAACTCCATCATTCATAAAACACAAGATCTTATGATTGAATGTACCCATACGCTTCGACTGCTTAATCTCGTTTTCAACAAAATTTAAAGCGTCCGAATAACGCATACGAGGATCAGACATTACCTGAATAAATTTCTCTTTTTGCTCCTGCTCATACTTAGAAACAGTACTTCGCATTACGCTTTTAACTCCTACAGGATTTCCCATTTTTAATTTTATTTATATTTTTTATTACAGTTTGACAATATTCTTTAGTTGTAGTTAAACAACCAAATGTAACAAAATGTTCTTCTTTTGTTATAGTAAGAGATTTTTCCTCAATTTTCTCTCTTGAGAAAGGACTATCATATAATCTTTTTAATAAAGAATACTTTACAGCAGTATTCTTACAGAAGATTGTGTCTTTTTCTTCAATATAGATTACAGGATACCCTTCAACTTCTCCTACAACATGTTCTTTAAGATCCATATTTTTCTATTAAATCTTCAATTGCAGATTCAATCTCCTTCCTTACTCCTTCAATAAACCAAGGATAACCTTTAGCTCTAAATTTAGAATGAATAACAAGTTCCACATTATTAAGATCAAAATACTTTCTAAGAGTACTTATATCAACACTATCGTTATAGTGTGCAAAATCCATTCCAAAAACCCATCCTTTATATAAAGGAAATTTCTCTACTTTGTTATTAACAAAATAATCTTTTCCAACAAACTGATATCCTGACCCATTATAAGTTAAACCTCCATGACAGTCAATATCAACTTCATCGTAGTTAAGACCATAGAGTTTATGTCCTTCAGGAACTAGAATATATGCACAAAAGAATCCAGATCTATTTAGAGTAACTCAGTAGGTAAATCCTTTATACTCGTTTACTTCAACTACTACAATTTGATTTTTACTTTTCATATTAAAAGTCTACATAATAATCTACTGAATCATCCATAAAATAGGATGCAGGATGATTAGTTATTTCTGCCAGTATTTCATACTGTTCAGGAGTATAGTCTGTTACTCCCAAGATTTGTCTAGCTTGTTCAGGAGTGATGTCTAAGCTAGTAGATTTAGTGTGATTTTCGAAAATTACAAGTTTATAATACATAGTGTGTAAAAATTAAAGATCTGTACTCTCGAGAGGAATCCAACCTCTATTACAAAATCCGTAGTTTTGCGTCCTATGCCTTGAACGACGAGAGTATATTATTGTTTAATGACAACCTGTCTCAATTTCATGACAACCTCTACCCCGAGAGATTGCTCTAGCGAGTTTTGTTATTAACTTCTTCATTTGTTAGCCAATGATTTTCTAATTTTCCATTCTCATATAGAACTCCAAACTTATGTTTTTCATTCTTAATTCGTTTACCAACTACTTTAACTAAATCAGAAAAAGTAGCTGTTTTAGAGGGTTCAACAAGAAAACAACTTCTTTTAAGGAGAATTTGTATATCATACATTAAACTTAAGGAATTAAAATAATGTGTAATATCTGTTTGACAGCCATGAGCATAAGGAGATAACAACTTACAGTCTGGAAATATATTCTCAAAAGATACATACTTGTCACTATTTTGTAATTCATTCAGTTTAATTGTTTTAACATGATATACATTTGATAATAGTCTTATTGCTGTAAGAACTTGTAGTTTATTATCAATATATCCTTGAACTAAATTAAGATTAACACGAATTTTATTCCGAATTTCAGGATTTATGTGCGTTAACATAGATAAAGTTTCAAGTCTATCATGTTTTGAAGAAGCGTGTAATACTACATTATTAATTCTAGAATCATAATGTTGAAGTGATACATTTAATCCATCAATTAATTCTATAATATCCATTAATAGATTTTTTGTATCAAGATTTGTATCTACACTTATAGGTAAAGAAGTTGTAATATAAATTTTCTTTACTTTAGTATATGTTCGAACTAAATGTACAAAGCGATATAACTTTTGTAAATCTAGTAAAGGTTCTCCACCTACTATAAGTATATTTTTAAAACCACTGTCAAGAACAGATCTAGCTAAAGCAGCTACATCTGTTTTTCCTAATGAACTAATTCCAGATTTTTCAATGCAGAAAGAACAATTGTTATCACAAGCTTTAGTAAATCGAATATCTAACGATTCATAAACTCCATCGCAAGAATTACATTTCCAATTTATCATTGTTTTCTATCTCCATATCTTAAATATGTATAAACTACTAAAAATATAATAATAATAGTTAGACATAGAAATAAAGATACGAATATTACATTTGTTAAGGAAAATCCAAATAATATACTAACGATATAACTAATGTAACTTACAAAGACATAATATATTATCAGTCTATGATAGATACAAAACTTAAATGTTAGTGAGAGAATAAGTAATCCAATTGCAATTAAAAGATCAGTAATTGAACTGACCAACCCAATCAACAAAGAACTAACTACAAAATATTCAGCTAGTAACAATATTAAAATCTTAATTGCAAGAAGTACAGGAGCTAACCTAATAAAAATTATGCTAAGTTTTCTTAACATTATAATTTCTTAATAATACTTAAAACTAATCCAATCTTAAAACAAAGACTTGGAGAAATAGTATAAATAATTGTTTCTGTAGGAAATACATTAGGAATAATTGCACTCCAAGAAAAATAAAGAATTAATGCTATAATTACAGCACGCAATACAATCCAAAATAGTACAACTATTATAGAATATATAGTGTAATCAGAAGTTTTCATTATAATATAATATTAAGTAATAAAATTACTATAAATAACATAATAAAATATGCAATTAAAGTAAATATCCGAGAAAGACATCCATATTTTGTACAAATGTCATAAGAAGTTAACTTATCCATATACGATATTTTATATGATAGATAGTATCACATGGCTCTAAATACCTTCCGCTAAAAAGATTTAATTTTTGTAATTCTCTAAAAGTAAAATTACACTCAATAACAAGATGAAGTAATAAATCTTTAGTAATTCTCCAATTTAAACTAGAAGTATGAGCTAAAACAACGGTTCTATCCTCATCCACACCTAATATTAAGCATATCTTATTTTTCGCATACTGTAATCCACGTGCATATTTAATCTGTACTATTTTATCCATATACGATATTTTGTAATCTCATATTCATCCCCTGCAACAAGTACTCTTCCATATCTTAAATGATTTTTCTCTAGGTTAACAAAATCCTTAAATTCTGGAAGCCACTCATCAAATTCCCAAGACAAAAATTTATTACTTCCAACTATAAGTTCACTTGAAGGTGCAAAAGGATTATTGTAAGTTCCTACGACCTCACAAATTCTAAATAACAATCGTTCATCATGGAGAGAATCTATAATTTGAACTATCTTACCCATATTCTATAAACTATTTGTATACACATATCACTATGTACTATTACATGCCCATATTGATAACTCATAGAATATGGAATAAAATCTTCTTTATGTATAGGTAACCATTTTTTAAATTCCCAAGCTAAACGTTGATTACTTCCTAATACACTTAGAAAACCTTCTCTAGAATTATATACTCCAACTTCTAAAGCTATTCTATATTGTTTTAGATTGTATAGATGTGAGTTATGATATTGAAATATCTTTAATTTACTACTCATAAATTTCAATTTTAAAAAATACTCAGCCACCTAAGTAGCTGAGTATTAAATAGTGGAGCTGACGCGCTATTTTTATTTTGTTACATTTTAGTTCCACAATTGAATAATTTTTATTATATTTGTAATAAAAAATTTAATTATAAAATAACAAAAATTATGGCAAAAACTGAGAAAAAATGTAATTATTGTGGAAAAGTCTTTTTAGCAGAAAATAAAGAAATAAACAGAGGAAATGCTAAATATTGTTCATTATCTTGTGCTGCAAAAGCAGAAAAAACAAAACAATTTGAACTTATTTGTAAACATTGTGGTAAACTCTTTATTGGATATCATGCTACAGCTAAATATTGTTCGTTGTCTTGTAAACAAAAACATTATAGAGCTCAACAAAAGGTTGACAACACAAAAGATATGAAATATTATTACAAAATATTTGAATATATTCCTTGTGAATTATGCGGTTGAAATAAAGGTCCAAGAGATATACATCATATTATAGAAGTTTCTCAAGGAGGTAAAAATGAAATTTCAAACCTTATTTCTTTATGTCCTAATTGTCATAGACTAATCCATCGGAACCTTATTTCTAAGGACAGCTTAATTGATGCTGTTAAAAATAGGACTATATCATCATCCAGTGAAAACACTGGAGCAGGACGCTAAATCTGGTTATTAAGGGAACCCATTTTCCCTCCAGTAGTCTCTGAACTTTCTATAGAATGGTCTATAGCTTAGCTGCTGATTAGCATATCATTTCTGACTTAGCCTTCCAGCAATTCATCCTGTTTAATCGATGGAATTACTTCCAAAGCGACCCATTGAGTCGAACGCGTGTCTCCTAATTCTCCTAATATCAACTTATTACGTGTGTTAGTTTTGTTTTAATTGGAACTACCCAATAGGGGTACCCGAAGGTGACCCATCCACCAGCTCATTTTTAAGGAACGAAGCCAAACCTTGAAAGGAAGTGTTGTTCTCGCCAGTTTAAGAGTGACGAACCTCCCATTGATTTACGCAGCCATTAAAGCTACTCCTTCAATGTCGCCAAACAGCGCCGTCTCAACCTTGTTGATAATGCGCGAAAAAATGTTATTTGCGTTTATTGTTTGAATCTGTTTTACGAGTATGAATCAAACTCGACACGATTGATATTACTTGACATTAGGATCAAATACCTAGCAGCCCCGAGCAGGGAGGAATTAACCATCACCTCCCTAGTAGGATTCTTTTTTAAACTTGTGGAACTCCAAGCTTGTAGTCTAGAGTATCCCTACTCTAGTTATAACGGAGATTAGTGTGAAAACACTAACCGCGGCTATTATTTCACGATGGAAACTACATAGCATGTTCTTTATTTCTGCGGAACCTAACATAAAAAAACCGACCGAATTGCCCCGTATTCTCGATAGGCTCAAGATCCTTGTTTAATGTCCTAGGAAAGACGATAGGGATACTTCAGATACGCGTGAAGTTGCCTGAACATCGCGGAGGGCTATTTCTTGTGGGGATCTAATAGCCAATCTACCAAACTTTTAAGATTAGTTTTAACTCCCTCAGTCTTAAGTATCACTGAGTTACATACCCTTACATATAGTCGAAGGAAAACTACCCATTTTCTATACCGCAGGAGTCAGCAGGTATATAAAGAAATAGTCATAGGACTAAATCCTAACAGAGGCAAAAGTAAAAACAATGACCATGACGAAATACTTCTCAAAGCTAAAAACAAAGTCAATTATATTTACATTTGAAGTATTTCACAAGTTTGTACAATACTAATAATGCTTAGCATACATGTACTTTACTAGAGCAAGTGTTTGTCTATATTTGTATTATCCGCAACACGCGTATAACACACAATATATCTTGTAGGATTTAGTCCTATGTAAAAGATAGAGTATACTGATGAAAATACAGTATAGCATCTATCTACCTATTAGAGAGAACTTAAGAAATCATAAGTATCTTTCAGTTCATTCGGAATTATAATCCGAAGTTTACCAATTTTACTTATTTCCTCATTTTTCCAGGTTGTAAACTGCTTATTCAAAAGCTCTATTTCATTTGAATATTGCTTGAATTTAACTGCAGTTTCTGTATCAAGTTTTGCAGTTTCTTCTGCAACACGTTGATCAATAGAACCTTTAATGGCATTGAGACTTGCTTCAACAGCACGATGTTGCTTTTGCAGCTCAAAGTAAAGTTCTTCAACTTCTTCCTGTTTTACTGATGCAACATGACGATAAACTTTATCATCTTCTACTAACGCAGGATTTGATATTGCATCAAACAGCTTTTCACGTGCTTCATGAATAGCACCACGAGGATGAATCTGCTTACCAATGATAGCAGCTTCTGCTCCAAGAGTATAATAACGATTACGCTCCTTGATATCTAACTCTCCTAAGATATCTTCAAAAGAAGGATACTTAGGACTAGCGGGATATTCAGGAAGAGTAATACTTTCCTGCTCGCACCAATCCTTAAAAGAAAGCTCTTTTACAGCACGATGCTCAGCATCTTTTGCTTTAATTGCCTCTCGCATATATGCAATAAATGCATTGATTTCAGCAATTTTTCTGATCTCTTCTTTTAAAGAAAGTACTTCTGCAGAATTTAATCCTTGCGAGAGAGTAATGCGGTTGTCTGCACTTAATGTTTCTACAGTTGTAGTGATAAATCGAATGTTATCAAGACGACTGTGAGCAGATGCAACATATTCTTTACCTATGTTGCAGAGATGATTTGCAGAAGTAGCAGTAATACCATCTGCTGCAAAAAAGACTTTATTCTTTTCAGTCATATGTTTAGTATTTTTCTATTTGTTTGTATAAAAGATATATAATAATTGCAATAAGAATCATAATATATCCAACACCTAACCAAATAGACGCTTTAAACATTATATATCCTATTAAAACAATTATTAAAAGAAAGAGTAGCAATACAATTGCTAATAGTACTAAAATGTTGAGGGCTCTCATATTAAAGATCTTTATAATCGCAATACTTAATCTTTGTAATAATTCTCTTACCTCTGCGATTTAATAGACCACAAGGTGCTTTAAGTACAAGACCCTCAGCAATATAGTCTTTATTTTCTGCAATTAAAGACTTGAAACCTGCTTTTACAAAATCCTCAGCTTCTTTAATAGTCATATAACCTACTAAAGGAACAATTTTAAGATTAAGCTTTTTAGCAATATCTTCACATGCTTCTCGAGTTAACCAAAGAGATTCACCTGTAGATGTAAGAATTCTTATATCAAACAAAATGAAATCACAATGATCTTTAATATAGTTTCCACCTTTCTGAATCTTTAGGCCATACCCTTCTCCAAAGATTTCTACTTTTTCAGGATAAACAGTTTCTCCTATTTCTGTTTGTACTCCGAAAGCTTTATATAAGAGATCAAACTGAAACAATTCCTCCATTCGCTTATGTAAGTGAGTGGGAATGCTTGCATTTTCAGTTTTGCCTCGAATTTCAATCATTCTTAGACCTGGATGAAAACAACAAGACATATTAGTTCCATCAATCTTTTCAGTAGCTTCCCATTTAAGATCTTTAAGAACTTCAAACTCAGATTCCGAATATTCTCCAAGAATTATCGGTTTCTTAGGTTTTGTCATATCTCTTTTATAGAGAGTATTGATTTTTTGATAATAACTACTCATACTTAACTTATTTCTTCTATTCCATACTTTTCAATGAACTCTATATTTCGAGTACACATTCTTTTAATCGTTGCTATATGATGAGCAAGATTTCCAGAAGTTATCTTAACACAAACTTCAGATATACCAATGAAATTATGATAAAACATAGTTTCTCCTTGCTCTTTCTTCATTTTATCCGCCCAATTAGATGCTAAGAAACGAATCGAATTAACTTCATGAGAACAATTGCCTGTTGTTACTTTATCACATTTATTTTTGAGAGCTTCAAACCAGTGAATTATATCTTCTTTTGTTATCATTTTACTAAAAATTTTGTGTCCATCCTGAGTCTCGCTCTCAGTTCCCCTGTATTACCAGGCCCTATCTAACATCTTACTTTCATCTTTCGTTCGCGACCTCCAGATTATCCTCGAAGTATGTCTCCTTCATGTACTAGAACTAAATATACGGTACACTATCTTTCCAATGAAAGGTGAGACGGCGAGCTAGTTTAAATTAAAGTTATCTTACACATGAACCTTCTTAAACCTCAGCTGAACACCTAAGAGATTTAAGGAATTCACTTCCACCTTCTACCTGTCCGTGTTCAGTACAGAGCGGTACTTTCCTTCTACCTCAGATAACTTTAATATAGTGGGCCCTACCAGACTTGAACTGATAACCTACTGATTATGAGTCAGTTGCTCTAACCAATTGAGCTAAGGGCCCTAAAATAAGTACTGTTCTTCGTTTTGAGACTTAACATACTCTGATTCTCAGTTCTGATACCTCTCGGGAGCTTTAACGCGTATTAGGAAGATGAACCCTCATCGCTCGGCTTTCGCTTAGTACTTATGTGATTACATTAGAGCTAGAATTATTGCTGCAAGTGCAGCTACTATTAATAGTCCTACTCCTAATATTTGATTTCCATCAAAATCTTCTTCCATAATTTAATAGAAATTTAATAATTAAAAAGTTAAGGTGTGCTAACATGGGCTATTATTCAGCCTAGTACTGGGCCATGTTCTCTATACTACTATACACCAGTAGACTAACCTTCCTCCTTAACTCTACCTATTCCCACGCCTTCCAATGGGTAAACAATAACAGCCTGTATGCCTACAGGAGAATCTACACTTTACGATCATGTAGTTTAATTCAGGTTTGTGGGTATGAGCCACTCTATCTGGTATCGTTTAATCAACAAAATTCAACACTTGTGGAATCAAGTTTTAGTCGCGTTTTCTGCATAATACTTATTGCGTAAGCATTAGAGGCTCTGCTTTCTCCTAACGAATTCGTTTGAAAATAGGTAAAAAATAGAGCCTACACCTCCGATCAAAGAGATGTAGGCAATGTTTATCGTCCTTTTAGAACTTCATAGTTTTAGTATGGGTTCCTTCTCTTATATATGGTTTTTCCATATATTTAATAGAGAAAACTGTAACGTTCTATTACAGGGACTACACCTTTGGTGAAGCAGGTAGGATTTTCTGCCTAACGGCGATAAGTGCGGGGAAAGTATGCTGCATTGTGGCGAACCTTTCGGAACACACGTACATAAACAGTTTTACCTTCATTATCCTTTACAGGATTTCCCTCCTCATCGAGAAGAACTTCTTTGAAAGCCATCGTAATAGCCTTCATGTTCATTTTTGCCATCGTTTCTTTTTATTTAATGAATGATATTTTTATTCTAATTCCTTTTCAACTAAGTAATCAAAAACTTGTTCTAACTGTTCTTTAGTTAAATCGTTACACCGACTCACTTCAACTCCAAGAATAGAAGTAAGAGTTATGTCTTTATTACTATCAAGTGCATCAAGAACATAATAGTACATCCTTTCATTTACAACTGCACCACTTGCAAGTTGTTTACCTCTAAACTTTAACATATTCTTAAACATTATACTGTTAAATTAGAACAGAAGAGAGGAATCGAACCCCTATTTTAACCTTATCAGTGTTACGTTCTACCATTGAACTACTTCTGTTTGTTGGGAGGATTGCCGTAGGCTCCTCCCTAGCCTTAAAGAACTTAATTCGACATCTTATCTACAAGATCCGATACCATCTTAAGTCCCATCGCATCCATGGCAGCATTGCCATTACTAGTGTTTCCACCAGCCATAACAATTTTAGGAAGTTCCAGCTTCGATAAAGCTTCAGCTACACCAATCTTCGTTTGCATCTCAATCTCTGCCTTTTCCTTAGGACTAAGACCTGCACGTACTAATGCTGCCTGACGGAATGCTTCTGCATCACCTTCAGCCTTCACTTTCTTTGCATTTTCCATAGCTTCTTTAGCAGCAAGTGATGCTACTTCATAAGCCTGTTGAGCCTTAGTTACCTCGACTGCTTTTACTTTTTCCTGCTCCCACTTTGCAGTCATAGCAGCAGCTTTACCAAGCTCCTCTGCCTTAATTGCATCCTGCTGAGCAGCAGCGGCTTGCGCCTTTGCAGTCTGGATATCCATGTTTGCTTTCTGTTGCTGAGCAATCTGCTTCTTAACTGTTTCAGAATAGTCAATTTTAGAAACTGCTACCTGACCGATCTCTAAACCATAGTAGGCAAACGGCGAAGATTCACTACGTTTGTATCCACCAGCTGAGAGAGAATCGGGGATAAGAGTTGCAATATTAACCAGCTTTTTATCTCCTGAAATTGCATCCAGAATCTCAACTCGCTTTACAGAAGTTTTGTATACACCATTATTGAGCTGGTCAGTGATATACTCAATAAGGTCGTTCTTCTTTTCAGCATAAGATTCAAATGCAGACATCAGAGGACCAGACGCATAAATAACCTTGGTAACAGTAGGCCGAACGAGGTCATTAATAAGCCTATCCATACCGTTATAATCCGTCTGAATACGTGCTAGATACTTAGGATCAGTAGGGAGTTTAACTCGAAGTGAACCATACACCATACCATCCGACGCATCATTAAAGATCACGGGAATAGGACTTCCCATCTGTTGACCAGCATCGTTGTCAGATCCGAACCAGAGCTGCTGAGTCTTGTAATAGACCGTCGTCTTACCCCACCACTGCCAGTGGAAGCCAGGCGTAGTCCAATACTCCATGTTACCCGTAAGGGGGTACTGGTTGACCACAATAGTTTCGTTCTTCACATCCTCTCCAATCTTACCGAGAAACGCAACGCAGAAAACTGCGAACACTGCCACGAAGACAGCAATAATCTTTTTTAAATTCATATGATTTTATAAAGTGATTAATGTTTTCTTTTGTTTTTAAAGCAATCTATTAATAATATCAATAAACAGATTACAAGAATTATAAATAGAGGCGCCATATATTTTCTACCTCTTAATAAAGTAATAGAAAGGTATAATAGCCTTCCATGTTATCTTACGATTAGTTATTTTCCATACATCTAACAGTTGAAAAACAACTGCAGTATAATAAAAAATAAATAAAAATTCTAAGAGAATAATTGCAAATCTAAAGAACCACATAGTTTAATCGTCATCTTGGAGTACTAGCAATACTAGAATTATTATTAATACTATTTCCATTAGGTTGATAAATTTTGATTGTTTGAGGGCGCACATCAATGATTAATGTATCACGACGATGTGTAAGATTGCTATTAACTACCTTTTCTAAAGAATCTACTTTATATTCAAGATAGTTAATCTCTTTTGTAAACTTATCTGTCCAGTCTTCAGTAATTCTACCTTGAACTCCAAAAAAAGCAAAATTTACTATAAAGACAAAACCTATTATAATAAATATTGCAAGAGCTCGTAAACTTTTATTTTCCATAAACTAATACTGACAAGAACACTCAGGAGAATGAAGTAAAAATTTTTCTCCATAGTTTGTAATATACTTATGCCCATGATACATGAATTCATAGTATTCACAAACAAGACCTCCTCTTTGTGTATAAACTTTAAAGGAAGTTGCAGTAATCTTTTCTGGTTCTTTTTTCTGAGAATTGTTGTGGTCTACTTCACAACAAGATACTGCAAATACACATAATGCGAGTACAATGAGTAACTTTTTCATATTTTTACCATAATTATTTTCTTAAAAAAATAAAAGAGATAGACTGTACGTTTGGATCATCTAAAATGTGACCTCACAATGGTTACAACCCTACAGCTAGGTACTGTTGCCATATATTCTTTCGAATCTTCAGACTTTGCCACCTATCTCTATTATTTTCTAGGACCTATAACACCGATCAAAGTGTTATAGGTAAAAAGTGATAAACATTCCAGCTAGATAAATTCTAATTATGAGCTTATTGCACCAGCTCTTTAACCTTCGTATCATCCGTGTGCAACCTTCGATATTACTTGTACAGGCATGTTTATCAATAAGAGCAGATATTCATTTGGCTATCAATCATATGACCTCTCATATGCAATTGACTGCTACATCAAACATTCGTAGTTACAGCTACTAATAGTTTCTATTTTCCCAAACATCATTTAATCTGTACATTGCTTGACGTCTGTTTGCTCTTATAAACTACTAAGTGTAAGTTTCCTTGCGACAACTTAATCTTTTCGTTTTTCATTGTGACTACGGTAGGCTCCGCCCCTACTCTACTGACCTTCTCGGGCCAGTCTTTTACTGCATTCGTCTCTTAGTCAACCACCTTAAACATAGATCAAGCAGCCTACTGTCACTATGCACCTTCATCTACTCATAGGCTTGATCAGAAGGATTTAAAAAATTAGAGGTACTTACGTATGCAACTTCCCTCCGCCCGATACTAGGATCTCTTATGATTGGCTAGCCGTTGCAGCCTCTGCCAAGGCATCTCTGTTTCACACAATAAATTGGCAGATCTATCGTGTTTATCAGATCGTTCAACATATCTAAATTGTATATGTGACTTTAAAAACTAGAGTTTACGACACTCTAGAAAACGATTCACTTTAAGCAATCTGAAACTTATTCATCTGGGTTTATGGAAACTATGCCCACCAGAAGTAAAATACAGACTATTTCCTGGATTGTGCGCCACTCTCGCGATATCCTTGTCTTTAATTCCCACTCAATTGCGGTTTAATCCTATTACTTAAATTATGTTAACCCTCTTAAGTCCGTAGGCTATTTTTCTTGAGCTTCAATAGCATTATCATCAATGAACTCATCTACTAAAGATTGCCCAATATCATTCGTCTCAATATCTTCCATACTTAAGCGTATTTAGTACAAGATATAATTGTTATTTTACTTAGAGAATAATTTTGTGCTTTTTGTATTGCTTCCTCATCAGAAGTTGCAATGACAAAAGCAAAACTTTGAACTGGTAAATTATCCTCGTCATAAAAATAATATTCTACACAATATTTACTCCCTATCATTTTTAGTTGTAATTTGAATGGCTCTATATACACCATAAATAATAAGAAGTGTATTGATAATGGGAGTCAATAAGATAATAAATTCTCCTGTCGTAAATAAGTTAAAAATTTGCGACTTGAAAAGCTCTCGATCTTTAAAATATACTGCAATTATCATTATTACAATAACTACGAGAGTTACTTTATATATAAACCAAAACATAATTTTAATTTTTTAATCTTGGATGTGAAACGGGATTCGAACCCGCGACCTATAGCAATCCTACCACTCTACCAACTGAGCTATTCACATCTTTTCACTAACCTTCTTACTATATGTTTTACTGCAACAACATCATAATAGTATCCGTTAGCGTCCCAAATAGGTTACAGCCTATTTTCAATCTTCTAACTTTTTAAGAACCTTCTTGAGTTCTCCTAAATTAAGGTTAGAAACTCCTGCATGTCCCTTTTGTGTTAGAAGTAATCCTTTTATTCCAAAAACTGCAGCAGTATTAATATAAATTTTATTTTCTGTATACAATCCTGGAACACTAATAGTTTCTTCACCCTTATTTCCCTGTTCCGCAAATTCTATAAGTTCCTTTACAGATAAAATTGCAGAACTCTTTCCATATCCTATTGCAAAATAAATAGGATTATCAAAACGATTATCTGTATTGATACTGAAATAATACAAAGTATCAGATTTTTCAACATCATAATACAGTTGACTGTATCCTGGACGTATTGACATTACCTTTTCAGGTTGTCGATTCCTTGATGTAACATTGAGTTGTGCAAAAACAGTATTAGCAATAAAAATTGCTAAAAGAAATAAAATAACTTTCTTCATATTTAAATATTACTAAATAAAAATCTGTATCTCTTATTTGGTCATTGATACAGTTCGAACTCTCAAGGATGCAAGTATTAGAATCAATTATGCTGCCTTATGTTATCCTAACAGAAAAATTCTGTACAGCAGTGGAATCATCTAAATTCACCAAATCTTTTACTGAAGCCTGAAAGTATACGTAATTTTATTCAGTTACCTGAGTTTCTACCTCTGCAGGAGTCTCTTCCTTCTTAGGAAAATGAGTAATCTCCTTTATAGTGATATTCCTCGTAATCTTATCCTTGATATAGATTTTCTGAACACGAGTACGTGTCCGATAATCCTCACGTTTTGCAGCTTCGAGTGCCTGAATACGAAGCATACGTCTTACCTGTCCAATCGTTGACATTTTCTTTCTTGTTAGTTATAGATTCGAGATTTGAGTGTTGCCATCTCACGCTCCATGCGTGCGATTTCCTGATCGTAGGGAATAATCTTTCCCGTAATCCGATTCTCCTTGTCTTTACCTGCTTTTTTGAAAGCTTCATACGTAACTTCCAGGCGAGCAAGAGCACCTTTGCGACGGACATTCAGTCCAGGTTTTCCACCCTTCATACTGTTAATTTATTTATTATTAATTATAGATACAACTTCCTACATTATTCTGTAAAGACTTTTTCGTATAAACAACAAGTCATTAACAAATCATACAATCTGTTAATGCAAATGTGAAGAACTTGATTTGTCTCTGTATTTACAACAAAGCCTTTAATTTGAACAATACGAAAAGGAATTCCTTTAATGAGTACAGCTTTATTAGAAGCTGTTGTAATACAAGAAATAATCATAGTTAATTAACCCATCTGATTTTTATACGAGGATTTTCCAAAGGATCATAAAAGATACTTCGAATCTGACCTTTGTAGTGATTCATTACTTCAATACAGTAGTTATCGAACACTTCAGTAGGAATCTTTTGCATACCTGCTTCTACTCGATAAATATTATCAAGTGAATCAAGTTCATGCATTACAGATATTGTAATCTGATTACGTTCGAACTCAGAAGTAGGAGCTACTTTAGATACTTTTACTCCATCCTGAGGAAACTCTGTAATAGTTACTACTTGATCTTTAGGTTTAGAAACAAGTAATAAACAGGAAGTCAGAATAATTCCCATGAAGAGAATTAATCCTATAGCTTTACCTAAATTATTCATTTTCTTAAAGTTGTTATGGCGAGGCTGAGATAGTGACCATCACCGACCTACGTTCATACAAGGACGCTAGGCGACCTTGTTAATCACACCTTCGAGTGGTAGTAGGCATAGAGTAAACTCTATTAACGTGCCGATTAACAAATAAAAAACCAGAAATTATCGCAACAGAGCACTATATGCAAGTTCCCACTCCTTACGATTCTCAACGCTCGGAACCTGAAGATTACCGATACGTTTGAGATATGTTTGAATGTTAGGAATCTTGTTCCAGACATGATAGAAAGCGAGAACAATGTCTCGTCGAAGGACGATCTTATTGTTCAACTTTTCTGCGATCTGAATGAGAGCAGCAGCTTTCTTACATGCTTCCATGTACTCTTCGTTAGAGATCTCTAAGAGACCGTTATTGAACTTTCTCGAAGAGTGCGAACCCTTGATCAGCTGAATAGCTGCCTTGAATTCGAACTCAGGGAAAGCTTTCGTGAAATCCTGGAGCTGCTGATAGCCATGAAGACCTTTTTCCAGATAAGCCTTCATGTAGTCAGTGATTACCCAGTTTGCATGTCCTGCATTGAACTTGATTGCGAGATTCAGAGGAGATGCATCCGAGTTGATAATAATCACTCGAATTGCAGTTTTGTTCTGCGGATACTTCTCTTTCAGCATACGAAATGCTGCGAGACGATTCTGACCATCGAGAACTTCACCGTCTGCAGAAACATAGATAGGCGGCATCCACTCTCCATCGAGAAAAGCTTTGAAGATTCGATTTACGTGAGCTGTTCTCAGGGTACGATTCCCTGGAATGAACGAAAGATGTTTTACGTTTTCTACGAGATAACACTTCTCAAAGGGAGTACGACTCGAAAAAAGATCTTTAGACATAATTACAATTTTAGATATTGTTAAACTTAGAGGGTTTTAAAAATCTCCAGGTCATGGCAACCACACTATCGCTCGCTGGATTAAATCGTAGTTTTCATCTAACTAATGCCAACTGAAAAGTTATATGGAACTAGGTGTGTTATATAATCAAATGCAAACAGAGGTTTCTAAAAATGGATCTTAGTTAAGCTCAGAGAGGTAGCTCACTCTCACTAAGATCCAGCTACTAACTATGGAATATACGTATTATTCTTCAAGTTCATCAACCAACTTAAACTGAAGTGCAGTTTCGTAGTTCAACCATACGCCTTCTTCATTTTGTAAGTGCATGACTCTTTCAACTTGTTTTTCAGTTAAAGCTGATTTTCTTTTGAATATAGTTTTAAGTATTTTATTAGAAAATGCAAGATCTTCTTTAATAATACCTAAAAGTCTGAAAGTAATTGCATTACTTATATTAATCCGAGGAGTATGAATAAGGATTTCTGCATCTTTATCCATATATCTCTTTTTTCCTGCTTGAGCAATAATAGTTGCTGCAGAAGCCACTTGACCATGACAAAAAGTAGTAACTGGAATGCTAAGAGAAAGAAGATAGAAGTAAATAGCTAAAGCTTGATATGTACTTCCTCCAAGTGAATTGATGTGAATAGTTAATTCACGAGGTTCGTGTTTGATTACTAACTTAGTAAGTTCTTCAAGTGTAGAGATGCGATTCTTTCGAATTCGCAACCATTTTCGGATACCTATAGTGCCTTCAAAATATACTTCCATTACTCTTTTAGTCAATTTTAGATTTCAATTTTATGTACTCGGTACGGGATTCGAACCCGTGATTTCAAGAATGAAAATCTTGCGTCCTAGACCAACTAGACGAACCGAGCGAATCCGATTTATAAAATCGGAAATCACCTTTAATATGATTCGAGAATAAAATATCTTAGTGGTATAGCTTCCGATCAAAGAAGCTATACCTAAATGACAGATTCCAAAGAGAGTTCTGTCTTCTCCCCAGCATGTAAAACTTTAATAATAAAGAATTACAATTACTACTGTTACGGCTAATCAACATATAAGATTACGATCATCTGTCGTACTACAGTCAACATTACAGATCAATCTTACTAGCTAGGTAAGATAATAATTCTTATATGACCTCTAACTCGAGGGTTTTCTTCTTTTCTTGTCTATATGACTCACTCAACCTTCTAAATCAGCTAATCTTTGAAGGGTAGACATTACGAGCTAACTGGTTATTGTCTATAGATAAATTTCGTCCCTATTGAAAAGAAGTTTGGTAATTCTGCCATTTTCCTTTGCTCCACATTTACGTATGTGAACCCACGCTATCCAGCAAATTCTCTATGTTACCATAGAGCCTCTATCTCTGTTAAACCGCTTGGTAGTTCGACACTTAACAGTCTTCCGCATCTCTTATATAGACAATATTAATTGGGTTACATCAATGTTGCTAGCATATATTAGAAATAACCGTAATTAACTTGCGTGCAATAGGACAAGTGCCTTCCTATTCAACACACCTAATTTTTTAGGCATTTTTATGTTTAATCTCTCCAAATAAATTATGATGAATAAAAAATAAATCCTACATATTCGGACCGTCTCTTGCTTTCATATTCTAGCTTGTTAGTGCAGGTGAGTTACTTCTGCAATTGTTCACTCGAATTAAATCAGAGGAAGTAAAATTAAACTAAGAACTTTTAGCATTAAAGCTAGCCGACTGCAAATTTCATAATCTAGATTTATATATTTAGATAAAAAATGTCAAAAAGAAACAGTTTTAACAATAGAGGGTACTACCAATCCTGCTCACGCAGACATCTCTATTAACTATCCAATTTGGAATAAAATTCAACTTGGGGAGGAGGATTTATATTCACAAATTAGTCCTTAGACCTTATGTGTAGATAGACTGTTCCTGGCGTTTACGAGTTGTGCCAGGGTTGCTCGTTGTTAATGGTTCAGTCACGGCAAGATAGCCCCAAAGGTTCTCGCTATGAATTCATTAACTACAAAGAAAGGAGGTGGCTTACCAGCCAGTTTCGTATTTGAAATGACACTCGTCGAGCCATTCCTGAGCTGCAGGAACAGAGATTTCGCCGATCACACGCTTTTTGTCTTGCATCATGCTGAGAAACCAGCCACGAGGAGTTTTGAAAAGCGTCTGAAACTTGTGTCTCGCATTTTCTTTCGGTGCGCGAAAAGCCTTATAGTTCGGCTTCTCTGCTTTGAGACATGCGAAATCTTTCTTTCGCATAGTTTTCTTAGAAATAAACATAATTACAATTTTAGATATTGTTAAACTTTATTTGAGAGTTTTAATGTCTAAAATAACTTTTTCAAGTGTTTCAATAACTTGATTTTTTATTTGAGACTGTTTGCATTCTTGAGATGCAATTTCTTGATCACTAGGTATTTCATTGAATTTTTCTTGGACTATTTTAAAATACTCCTCAAATTCTTCTTTCTGAAAATTATGTTTTTCACAAAGTCTTTTACAAAATTCTTCAGAATCTTTAGTATACAAGAATAAAATAAATTCTTGAACAAAAAGCTTAAAAATATTATTCTTACAAAGCATATTATTCAAAATTAAAATTTTGTTAGACTTTTATTAAAAAGATCCATATAATCCTATTACGCACTAGATAACTTAGAATCGCTAATTAAAAACTATTTCCTAATCAAGTTTGAGAATCACTCTTATTATCTCATACATAAGGCTGATGAGGCACATATGTGACCTATGTAAGCTCTGCAGAACTCATAGGATTTTTGTACCGAGAACGGGAGTCGAACCCGTACGCCCCATTCGGAACACAAGATTTTAAGTCTTGGGCGTCTACCTAATTCCGCCATCTCGGCAACTGTCTTGACTAGCTTTCTCGAATTATCTTCGACTCTTCACAAGACTGTAGCACTTTTTGCATTTTTCTGCCTTTGTTAGATTATGTATTTTACTATTAAATCTACAACGATAGACTATTTTTTCCCACGTTAAGATAGCATAGCTGCTAGATATCATTACTTCCTCCGATATCAAGAGAACACGCGACTTAGCATCGTCATGCTAAGTAAATTCATCAAAATGAAAAAACATCAATAACATTATACATCAGACTCTCAATTTGTAATGGTAGTCTCCTCTTAAACTGATAGCACAACTTCCTCTACCGCTGTTGTGGGTATAATGTTAACCTAATACTAGTTGTTAGCCTCAAGTACTAGGATTTTGGATTTATATTGTAAATCCTAAATGGTCTAAAAAAGAGAGCTACTATACTTCACTCTCTTGCGCTTTTCGACGAGTGCGCAAAGCTAATTTCGGCTCTTGTTTATACTCGTTTAAGCCCACTTATATTAGATAAACTAATTATAGTGAATCCAGACATTAATTTCTGGTAATCATCAGCAGGATTTCGAGTTTATGTATGTTTAAAGTTTGAAACTTTGAATTGTCAAATTATAAAATAACTAATATTACCAAAAGCGATTGTTTAAACTTCAAAATAGTAATTGAAATTATTATTATTGAAGAGTAACTTTCTGAATGTGAGAATAATAGATATTTTACATGAAGGAAGTTGGTCTGACAAATTGACAGTTTTAAAAAGAGTAGAGGATGAGTAACAGTGTGATAATCAACGACTTACACCGATCACTTCATCCTCTACTTCAGTCACAACATGACATTTTGTCAGGTGTTTCTGTCATTTTGTCATGTCAATATGTCAAAGAACTATTATTACTATGCAATCGCAGTTAATCTCGGTTAAGATATATAGTTAAAGCGATCGCGGCAATTACTACAGCTACCCAAGGACCACAAGCCATGACTATTACTGTAGCAATCCATCCAAGCATAATCAAGCCAAAGATTATACCGAGTATTACTTTAATTGCATCCATAATCTTTAATAAAAATGTGGGAAGAGCTCATCACTTCTCTTCCCACGATCACTAATCATCTAAACTCATCAAATCATCACTAGGGCCTATAAGTCCGATCAAAGACTTATAGACAATGAACACATCGTACTACGTACCACATGTCATATCGTCCTTTTTCAAGGACTCAGAAACTTTCTGGATTACTATATCAGCTATCTGCGTTAGCTATATATATTCTACCCATATTAGTTTCTAAACAGTTAAGAGGCCGTACTCACGACCCCTTAACTGTAATTTGGCCGTTACGCATACTCGAGGACGGGTACTTCGCGCTCGGTCAGTTCATCGGTTGCGACACCGTTGTTGAACTTACGAACCTTGATCTTCGTCATCTCCTTGCACGTCAGCTTCTTGCCACACGTCTTGACTACACGATCGTAGTCATTCTCTGCCTTCTGCAGATCCTTACATACAGGACCGACGAAGTTGCCCTGATAGTCCATGCGACGAAGTGCTGCGACCGAGAAATAGCCGTCCTGACCGTTTCGTTTCACTACGAGCAGTGTTTCAACTGCATCACTGTTCGGACGAACAGTACGAGTGAAAAGCTGAATATCAGCTTCCGTATCAGGGAATTCGACAACTTCGTTCGGTGCGATACCGTAGGTTACTACACCTACACCCTTCTCCTTCAGGAATTCAGGAGACACTTCTGCTACTACACGCCCACCAGGAGCTGCAATCTTCGGCAGATTTTTTACTTCAGAAATCTTCATCTTTTATAAATAAATTAAATTAAACTTCTATGTACTACAATCACGTTTATTTTATACTTGTGATGTACTACGAACTTGTCGGGAGCTTTGGTACCTGTTGGTGGCTTTGGTTGATGGAAAAAAGAAGGAGAGCAGGGATTGCTCCCCACTCTCCAATTATTATGCCAGTTCCTCGAATAACGAGACTGGTTTGAGGTCAAACTCTCCCTCCAGCTTCTCACGGTCCTTGTTGAACCGCTGGAACTTAAAGGACTGGTTCTCCGTGACTTTGAGCCGCTTGCCTGCGAGGAGTTGGGTGACCTCCAACGCATCACCGCAGGTGAGTATGCGCAGATTGAGGTCGTGTTTCTCGCGAATGGCCTCCATGTAGTCCGTGCGACCTTCAGGTGCGATCTGACAACCGCGCTGAAACGTGCTGAGCGGGAACCAGCGCCACACTCCGTTGATGCAGCAAAGGATCATGAGACCCCGAACGGTAATCTCCTCACCGTCTTTGTTGACGGTCTTAAATTCCTTCCCCTGCTTGATGAGCTGGATATCGAAGTCCTCAAACTCGACCGTATCACCCTTCAACAGCAAGTTCTGGGTAAAAATAGTCTTCGACTTCAAGATCTCGACAGTTACGTCATCGAATCCCCTGTTGACTGCATCCTGCAGCATTTCGGCCCTCTTGGCGCCTTTTAATTGTTTCATAAACGTGATGAGTTAAAGATGAGTGATTAGTTAGTGATTCGCTACCTTTCAGTAGCTTTTGTTATTTAACCAGTGCTCGAAGTGCTTGTAGCTTAGCTTCGAGTCCTGCAATGTACATCTCAACAATTACATTGAGCGGAGTAGTAACAGTCGATAAAGCTTTTACAGTGTTGTGAGAAATAGCTTCAATAGAAGCTATTTCATCTGCAACACGTTGGGTTCTGTCATCCATAGCAAAAGCTATTAAAGAAAGGGCTCAAAGCCCTTTCTTGATTACACCTGCCCACATATCGCGAGCAACATCCATGAGTGCACGGTCTTCTTCCGTGACCTTGTCGACGTTCTGCAGCTTGAGCGGCTCCTGATAAGTGTAACGAGGTCGAGCAGTGCCACAATTGTGAACATCCGACATAGATTCTGCTTCGATGAGCAGGTTGTGAAAAACAGTCTGTACCATGGTTTGATAGTTTGATGAGTTTCCGAGAAGCACTATTGCTATCTAAATAATATTCAGATATTTTGGTAAAAAGAAAAAAAATCTATCTCGGATTTCTCCGAGATAGATTGAGGTGGTTAGCGTTTCCACACGACCTTGCCAGTGTTCCACTCGCGGATGTCGAATGTTACACTCGTAGAGTCTTTATACGTTTTCTCGCGCGCGATGACATAGTCGTCATGGTTGTAGCTGCCGTTCCTTCCAGCATTGGCGTCTTCCTCGGTCTTGTACCAGCGAGTTTCGGTTCGTGTGTAGTTGATAGAGCAACAAACCGTTCCTTCGAGCAGATTTACGGTAGGCTCGCCCATGAACGAGAGGTTGGTGTAGTTGCTGCTGTTGCAGGTCAGTTCAACCTGGTCTACAGGACGAACCGTGAGTTCTGCAGTGCCAGTGAGGATGGCAAGCGCGTTCTCTCGAGTCTCTTCAGGATGAGCCTGAATGAGAGCTGCTATGTGCTCAGTGAGCTCAGCAGGGTTTGCCGACGAAATGGAAGTAGCGACGATCGATTTGATAAGTGCGATGTTTTTCATAATGGTATTAGATGAAAAAGTTTAACATATAGACAGTTCAGATGCTTTGGTTTCTAAAAATAGAACTTTTGTCAGAAATATTTTACTCGAAAAAATTTCGATTTTCCATCTGAAACCCCCAGGGGGAGTTTTAATAGAGTATCCATATGTGTATACAATATATACAATATTCGTATGTATACATGATATCCATACACAAATCTCTTTTTCTAAACTCAATGGGGGGGGTTGTTTAAACAACCCAACAGGTATATAGATCTGTTCGAGCGCCTCCGCGAAGCGAGAACATATATAGATAGGTATCTCCCAGGGCATATAAGTGTATCTCCCAGGGCACTTTTTTAAAACAAGTGTATCAAAAACGACACCTTAGTGTATCTCCCAGGGCTATTTTTAAATTGAATATACTATATCAAATTCTTATACACTTTAAATAAATATTGGTATAAATATTTGGTAATATTAAATAAATGTTATATCTTTGTAATATTAAAAATATTAATTTATGGATAATAAAGTACAACACATTCAAGTCCCTCATGATTTGGGGGTTGCAAAAGAAATTAAAATGAATCCTACTGATTATCTCATTTATGGTTATATGAGAAAAAATATGGATAAAGATACATTCCAAACTTTTGTTTCACTAAGAACTCTTGCAGAATTAGCAAGAGTATCTATTAATACAGTGCAAAGTAGTATTAAAAAACTAAATGCAGCAGGTGAAATTAAAATTCTAGAAAAGAAAAAAGGTAGGAGTAATATTTATGAGATTCAAAAATCAGGAAGATATTTTGAAAGATTTACTTACGAGTTTATGGATGCAGAGAATACTACTCCTGAAGAAAAAGGAGTTCTATTAGCAATGCAACAATACACTAGTACTAATGATGGACAATTTGCTATTACAACTAAAACTAATAAAGAACTAGCAGCAAAAATGGACGTAAGTACTAAAGTATTAACTAGAGTATTTAGACAATTAGAAGATAAAGGAATTTTAATTACAAGTAGAACCTCTGCTTTAGATAAAATATCTGGATTACGTAAATCAGCTAAGCTTATTGATTTATCTTTAGTATGTCAAGCAATATTATTTGTAAATCAAAAAGTAGATCAACATTCAGAACAGATTGAAAAACATTCAGAAGATATTAAAAATCTACGTAAAGAAATTATGAAATTAAAACAAGAAAACGAAAAACTTTTAAGTAGATTAAATACTAATTCTGATTTTAATTTTGCATAATATGGGCACAACAAATATGACTATAACAGGTATGACTACAGCAGATTTGTCAGGTACTATTTCATTTCCTGGAAGTATAATTACTACAACATCTAATCCATATATAGGTACAGCAAGTACTATAGCAAACTCAGCAAGTACTACAATAAATAATCTAAAAAATGAATTAGAACAGAGGATTGCAGCTTTAGAAACCATGACAAGTTATTTAAGATCTAAAGTTTCTGAATTAGAAAATAAAGTAGATAATTTAACATCTAGGATTTCTGAATTAGAGAATCCAAATCGTTGTAAATTAGATCCAGAAATAGGTGCTGTAATTTGTGATTTATAAAAATAATGTATATATTTGCAAAATAATATAAAACAATTATTATGAACGATATCACATACAGACCATTCATACGAGATAGTGCTTTAGGAGATATTAATATTCAAATTCCAAATCTTGAAATACCTGTATATAAACCCAGATATTCTCAACCTTTAGAAGATGATACAGAGACTGAAGTGCAATCTCAAGTAGAAGAGATAAGAAATCCAGAACCTATAGTTCAAGAAACTACAGTTCATAAATTCAATTCTAAAAAGGATTTCAAAGATACAATGCTTCCTATTTATGAAAGATTATTAAAATCAAAAGGTTTAAATCCTGCATTTGCTAAAGCATTAGTAGCACAAGATGGGTTAGAATCTGCTTGAGGTTCTAAACCTGCAGGATCATATAATTTTGGAGGTATTAAAGGAAAGGGAACAACTAAACGAACTAGAGAAGTTATTAATGGTAAGGATGTTTATATAAATGATCAATTTAGAAATTTCAAATCACTTGAAGATTATGCAAACTTTAAAATTGATCTATTAAATAATAAACGTTATAACGCATTCTCTGGAGATATAAAAGAATTTGCAAATAGAGTTCATAGAGGAGGATATGCTACAGATCCAAGATATGCAAATATTTTAAATCAAGTTATAGCTTCTGCTAAACATGGAGGAGTATTAAAATTTCAACAAGGAGGAATTCAAGAAGGAAAACAATGACTTGAAGACTGATATAAATCACGTAAAGGATTAGTAAAACAAAATGTTAAACAAGTTCTGCCAATTCCTCTTCCTGTAACTGAATCTTTAGTATTTAATGCACTTAAAAGAAATTTAGATCTTACTAGTGCAAAGATAAATCCTAGTAAAGTTCCTGATAATGCATCAGGAGTTTATTATCCGTTTGGTAGAAGAATATTTTTAACAAATGGCTCTACTAGTACTGCAATTCATGAATGAACTCATAGTAGTTTACCTGATGCACAAGAAAAAGTAATTAAGAAGTATCAAGATAATTTCGGAGATACAATTTATGATAATAAAACAATTGCTCCCGATGAATATTTAGATAATCCTCAGGAAATTTATGCTAGATTAATGCAACTAAGACATAGTATTAATGCAGATCCTAATCATAAATTTACTAAAGAAGAAATACAAAATATTAAGAAGGAACATTTAGATCATTATACTCTTATAAATAGACTTAAAGGTTCAGAAGGTAAAGGTAGTTTTTCAGTATCACAATTTGATAAAAACGGAAAGATAATTCAATCAGAACCTTTTAATCCAGAATATAAAATTGTACCTGAAGAGTCTACAGTTACTCCACATTATAATAAAGAGAATACATATAATTTATTGAATAGATATAGTGATGATTTCTTACTTTATTTATTTAATAATGTGGCTCAAGCGCCTACTAAAAAGAAGGATGCCACATTATATGCTCAGTTAGGGTTAAAACTTCCAGGTTTTCAAAATTCAATACAAGTAACAGATAATGAACGAAAACCAAACCTTAGTTATCCCGTAAATACTGAATATGGAGATTATATTCCAAATAGTAATTATCCTAATTTAGATTACTATCACAAGTTTGGACAAACTGATAATAAATTTAAAGAACTTGCAGAAATTCTTAAGCCTATATTTGTACAAGTATTAAAAGAAAAAAATTTGCCATTAACTCAGGTAGATAATTTAGTTAGACAAGCTGCTCTTGAAAGTCAATACGGACTTGATCCAAGAGGATCAAGAGGTTTTAATCTTGGAGGAATAAAATGGAATAATAACCAAACAGATAGAGAATGAACAAAGCATAAAGATGGAGAAAAATATATAGACTTTGAAAATCTATATGATTATGCACAATATAAAGTAGATTTACTAAATTCTAGATATAATGCACTAACCGCTACTAGCACAAATGATTTTGTAGATAGACTTCATGGAAACAATGATACTAACTCTAATTATAGTCAAGGTAAAGATAATTATATAAGAACTTTAAATCGAACAACTTCACTTAATAAATATCTTTCAAATAATGGACAATAAGTTATATGATAAAGTAATAACAAAACTGCAAGATAAAGATACTCCAAAAATTGAATTAAAAGATTATGGTTTTTATAAAAATGCAGCTGTAACTTTTATTAAAGATTCAAAAGTATATTATGCAGTTTTAAATAATGGATCTAATGGTAGTGAAAACTCTATATTAAATCCAATGAAAGAAGTAGTTTCAATTATGGAACTATTAAAACAAGAACATGAAGAAATAGATGATGTTACACTTTGTGACGTGTTCATTGATATTCCAGATGATGTTTATACTTGAGTATTTGTAATATACTTAAAATAAACTTTTAAATTAATAAATATATAAATACATGTTTGCATTAAGAAAAATTACAGGTAATGGAAGTGAATTAAATTTCGACTTAGGAGACTATTATGTTTTAATTACAAAAGAACGTTCTCCAGAAGAATTTGAAGATAAAATGAAAGACCATCCTAGTTATGATGAGGCTTATGCTTTTATTTGCTGGAAAGATGGAGTATTACCATTATATAAAGAACAACAAAACTATATTGTTTCTGGAAATGGAACAACTTATAGTAACTTAACATATAAATAATTATGAAAACAATGACTTGAAAAACAAAATTAATTATTGCTGCAATCGTAATTGCTTTAGTATTAGCAGGTTGTGGTATTGTATCAGCTATGAGCTTTGGAAGTCTTTTGCTAGCTTTAACTAGCTTTGTAGTGGGAGCAGGTTGTGGATGGTATGCAAAAAATATTTATGATAAATATTTCAAAGATAAGTAATGAAAATATATAAAATATTCTACATATTAGGATTAATGTTTATGACATTATTCTTTTTAAGTACGCTAAACTCAGTAACTCCAATCTATGCGTTACTGAGTTTAGTATCTTTTATAATTAGTGGAAGATATTACAAAGAAAATGATTAAATTATTCATGAGTCAAAATAAAATGGGGAGGGGGAAAATTACTACTATAAGTTATGTAATAGGAGCAACTCTCTTTAGTAAAGGAGTATCAAAATTAATATACGTTGATGAAACTAATGAGGAGCACCTTTTAAAGAGATGAAATAATGAGTTAATAACGAATTTTACAATTGAAGTTCCAAAAAATATATTAACTTCTTCTTGAGGTCTTCAATTAAAATGGGTGAATCCTAATTATAATGATGATTATAAGAGTTTTGTTCAATCTTCTGTATATATGGATGGAACAGATATTACAAATTATGCTTATATTGAATCAGGCACTGCATCTGATCCATTTATTAATTTTAATGTTTTAACGGATGTTGGAGTTATTAGAAAAAATCTAACTATTACAATTAATCGACTTCCTATCAATGTATTCTATTTAACTTATAATTCTATTAATACGCCAGTTAGTACATATGTTAATTTCAACCTTAATTCTAGTCTAGGTGTTACCGAATCAACAACCTGTAAACTAACTTATGGAGCTGAAAATACAACTACTATAGAAACTGTAACATTACAAGCTGGAGAAAATATAGTAAGAGAACAAACTGGAACATTTTTTGCTACAGCTCCATTAAATATGTATATTACTCCAAAAGAGTCTTCTAATATATTAAATAGACAGAATCTTTATTCTGGATTTGTTTGTATGAATTTTGATGATGCTTACTTATATAATTCTACACCAGATAAACTTTTAAGTTGAAACGAGGTTAAAACTAATTTCTGAAATAATTTTATAAGTAAAACTAAAGTTACATTAACTTTAACAACTACTGATGGAGATATTGTAAGTGCTCTTACGATGTTATCTATGGATGGTAAAACTTTAATGTTCTTCTTTGATCCTAGAAGTAATATATATAACCAAGCAGTTGAATCTATGACTTTTAAAGACGAATATTTAGGGTATAATCTTAGATATGAATTTCCAAGTAGTACTTCTGCATGAACAGCCCAGATACAATTAAATGGACAATTTATAGGTCTAGCAAATATTGGAACCTTAGAACCTGTTCCATTTAGAGGAAAATATAAAATATAATAAAAAAGGAACCCAATTGGGTTCCTTTTGTTTTAAGTTCTCATTTCTACACTAAATACTTCGAAATTAATCTCTACGTTTACCTCCTTCAGTTCTTTGGGCTCCAAAATCATTTTACATGTACCTCTATAGATTTATATTGAAATGAACCTTTTTTATTTTGGGAAATAAATAAATTTATTCATATTATGTTGTTATAAAATCAGTTCCTTTACATACAGGACATGACGCTGGAGCTACAGCACCTTGAGCTACATACCCACATCTTGTACATGTAAATTTCTTTGTTGCAATAAATGTAGCACCAACAGAATATACTGTAGTATCATTAAGAGTAGCTATATCTCGTGCAAATAGTTTAGCATTATTTCCAAGATCTTCTGATTCTGTAAATATCATAAAGAATCCTTCATTTGAATAATTCATAAGGTTCTGCATACATGTATAAGAGCTTGCATCACTAATTACAAAATGACATGTAGAAGAACCTGCTCTTATCATTAGGTCAGACTCACCTATTCATTGATCCCAATCTGCAGGCATTATAACACATTCTTCTGAATATTTATTTCCCTGCATAAAAGTAAGTGATGCAAATGCTGCTAAAGAAGAATTCTTTGGATTTCCACTAAGGCCATTAGTGCCATTAAATAAATCTACAGGAGTATCTAATTCTTGTATAACAGAGTCTCCTGTAAAAAGAAAATTTCTAAATTCAGAATCAGGAAATTCTGTTATATTAAAAGCAATCGGATATCCAAAAATGCCTCAACTTCTTTGAATCTCTTCTATAACATTAACATTATAAGGTGCTGCAACTGCAGTTAATGTATTATAATTTCCTGAAGAATCTAAATCTGTAGGTTTTGCTAATTGTAATATGGCATGGAACTCATCATTACCCTCATGATACGTGCAGGTAGCTACTAACACTATACTTTCAGGAAATGGTGCTAATTTAATCTTGTTTATATTTTGTGATATAAATGTTTTCATTTTCTTTTATTTTTGTTTCTTGTTCAAATTCAAGAATTTTACTATAAAACTCAAAAAAGAATTCTTCGAGTGTTATCTTGGAATTCCTTTTTGCATTTTCTAATAAATCATTCATAGTTATTACCGTTTAGGAACTCCTCCAAACTTATCAGCTTGATTTTCTGGCCAAACTGAATAATAACTTTTAGCTCTAAGTTTAGCACTAATTCTTCTAAGACCTACTCAGCAAATACTGCATAAACCAGGGCCAGGTAAATAAAGCCATCCTCATCTAATACTCTGTCTTGTGTGGCCTCATTCATGATCTTTAATGCTGTTTCTATTATATTTTCTAGCAGATTCACCCATTAGAATATATAATCCTAATGAAATACCTCCAGGAAAGTCGCCAGCATAAATTGGAATTTGTTTGTATGTTTCTTTATACTCTACATTATAGAGTTTGGTTAAGATGAGACCTAGGAGACACTGTGGGAACTCCCAGATCCATCTTAATAGTTTAATATATCATTTCATATGTTATGCTTTAAAAAAGTATAGTTTTTTCCCATGTGTATTTGGAGAAATATCAATGTGTAATCAAGAGATTTCACCTTTATTGTCTCATTTTTCTACTCGTATAGGATATCTAAGTTTATCTTGATTATTTTCGAGAATTTCTCTCATCTCTTTAGCAGTTAATTTAGTTGATATTAAATCAAACGCTTGACCTTTATAATGATAGCCTGTAGGAGTACCAACTCCACATCCTGGCTCTCTATAACCACTATAATTTCTAGATCCACCTGCTGCTCAGTTATTACAGATCAGAGGAACTCCTAAAATCTCTCTAACGTTCTCTAAAGCTTTAAGTGCTTTTGGATCTAAAAATTTTATAGCATCATCTCCATATTCTTTGTAGATATTTGATGATACTAATTCTTTTACTTGAAAATACTTGTTTGCTTGCATTTAGTTAAATGGATTATATAAACATGCTCAAGCGTGCTCTATAAAAATTTTATTTCTAATAATAGTATTATTAACTGAATTTGATAATGTTCTAAGTTCGGAACCTTTATATAATCAATGTTCTCCCTCATTTGAAGATTTTATTATTAAAGGTTTGAAGTTAAATTCTTCAGATAAAGATTTTATTATTTTGTTTTCTTCCTTAGCATATCCATCAGCATCATATAGCCCATAGAAATCTTCTTCTATAATTACTGCTTCTAGTTGAGGTTTAATACCAAAAACCTTAAATCGTTCTCACTCTATTTGTGCTAAAAATCCTGAAGATAATCTTTTTGAGACTGTATCAATATAAACTCTAGCATTATACTCTGTAGCTGTTGTAATAATATCTGGCATTGCTTCTTGTAGAGATTCAAGAGTGCCAAAAAAAAGATCTCTCCCAATTCTCTTTTGTAAAAGATTTCCATCTTTTGATCTTGAAAGAATTATAACCCTTACATAATAATCCTTTTCAAAGTGCAAAATAGGTTTTAATATTTCTAAATTATTTATCATTATCTAAGATATGTATATATATTAAATATAAGATAATCTCCTATCATACTTTCGTCTATGTAATTTGCATTAACAACTGTCTGTGATTGTCCAGATACTATTGGAATTGGGATATTTTCTACTGCACTAAGCACAGTATCTATTTCTCCTCCATAATAGTATGAAGTAATATAGTAACTAACACCCATATACATGTCAGAAGCCATGCCTCCTTGATTTAAGCAGTGTAATTTTCAATCAGGTCTTGTTAAACTAGATACTAAATCTGTTCTTTTTGCCCAAGTAGTACTTAGTACAATTAAGTAAGGTTGTGTATCTGCTGAGAATTCTCTACTAATAGGATTTTTCAATGTTAAAATACCTTGGCTAGAATTATATAAATCAGCATTAAATATTCCTTGATAACTTCCAAACTGAGAATTATCCATATATAAATTACTTATTACTGCAATATATTCTCCACCTGTTTCAAATGACGTAGGGTTAGTATACATATACTTTGAATTCGGATTAAGTACTTCAATAGTTGCAGATTTAAGTACCATACGTTCTATAGCAGATATAGGGAATAATAAATTTACAGGAATAGCAAAATTTTTATTATCTCCTCCTATACCTGTATCTTCTATTGTTCCTATAGTAACTGTTTGATTTATAGGCACAGGAACTTCTACACTTTGGTATGTAAGAGTTAGTTCAGCAGTTATCTTAAAGAAAGCCTTATTATCATCATATTCTAAAGGATAATCAAAAGACACGCCAAATAAATAATTTGCTGTATTTAGTGTTTCTACTGATGTATCCTTAATAACTGTAGTTGTATAATTTGGACCATAAAAATATAAATGAGAATTATTTATTTTAACCCCCCCCCTATATTCTGAGATATGAATTGTTTAATCATTTTTATTTTTCTTATATCATATACCAACAATACTATCTATTCCTAATAATGAAGTACTACAGATAAATAATAGTTGAACTATTTCTGGAGCTGGTATAACATATATTGTACATCATATACAGATGAATAGACATACCAATCATCCGAGAAATCCGCACACTCTTTTACTGCTTAATCCACTATGAGCAGTAAACATCTTTATAAAGAAATTTTTCATAGTTATGTATTTTATAACTATGAAAGTAGTAGTTTTTATTTCTTATTTCATTTAGCTGCATTACGTGCAAAGTTAGCTCGCTTTTTCTGTAATGGTGTAGCATTAGGATTATTTAGAACAGATTTTGCATGTTCTTGTACACTTTGCCCTGCTTTACGAGCACTTGCACTAAATTTTCCTCGATTCTTCTTTTTAATATGGATCTTACTTCCATTCTTCATCATTTCAAGATAACCTAACATAATATTATCAAGATTACCTTTTTCATCTGCAGGTTTACTATATGCCTGCGCAATTTTGTTTAAAATTTCATCGTTATATTTCATAATTATAATATTAATAATTGAATATGCACATTATTTGTGCAAATATAGTTATTTATTTATTTAAAT